>Ga0210050_1000069_pt1 | contig 127239 bp, 116 predicted proteins | sample CryGey132114_all_FD_185463 | JGI IMG/M metagenome (GOLD analysis project Ga0210050, IMG submission 185463) | Groundwater microbial communities from aquifer - Crystal Geyser CG22_combo_CG10-13_8/21/14_all (SPAdes) (version 2) | ecosystem: Environmental > Aquatic > Deep subsurface > Groundwater ... | reverse complement strand
CCTTTACCATTATTGCCGCCCCGGTGGTGACCAGCGTGGCCTTGCCGGCCAACAATACCTATAAGATTGGTGATGTACTGGACTTTACAGCCAGCTTCACCCTTCCGATTACAACTACAGGAACACCAAGCATTCCAGTTACCATAGGAACGAGCACCAAAGCAGCGGACCTCAAAGCCACCGCTGCCAACAGTGCAACAGCAGTCTTCAGCTATACGATAGCAGAAGGCGACCTTGATACGGACGGCATAGCGGTGGGCACAACGATAAACCTGAACGGTGGCACGATCAAGGACCAGTTCGGGACGGATGCCCTTACAGCTTTGAACAATATAGCGCCAGGCGCCAATGTTAAGGTGGATGGCGTTAGGGCCATACCGGCAATCACCACGAGCGCAGTACCATTGGTCAATGGAGCATTCAGTGTCACCTTCCAGTACAGTGAAGCGGTGACTGGCCTTTCTGTTGACGATATCACTGTGACCAATGGAACTGCAAGCAATTTCACCAATGTCACTTCAGGTTTAACCTGGACAGCAGACATTGCACCAACAGCGGACGGCAGTGTTACGGTGAACTTGGGAGCAGGCGTGGCCAACGATGCCGCTGGCAATGCCAGTGCGGCAGGCACAGCCATCAGTAGGGAGTTTGACGGCACAGCCCCAACGGCCATATCCATCGCAAGGACCGGCAGCAACCCCGTGCTCACGGCCAGTGCAGGCTTTAGGGCCACCTTCTCGGAAAATGTGACAGGGGTGGACATAACTGACTTTGAAGTGATGCTGACGGGCACCGCCACGGGGACATTGAACACTGTTGCCCAAGTGGATGCGAAGACCTATGATATTACCTTAACGGGCATATCGGGGCAAGGCAGCATAGGCTTGAACCTGAAGGACGATGACAGTATTTTGGATGCGGCCAACAACCCGTTGGCAGGAGCACTGGCAGGCGAAGTGTACGTGACCAACTTTTTGCCGACCGACCTTGGCCTTAGCACGGCTTCGATCGCAGAGAACAATGCCCTGAGCGCAGAGGTGGGCAGCTTCACCACGACCGACCAGGATGCCACCGATACCCATGCCTATGCGCTAGTTGCAGGCGCAGGAGATGCTGACAACGGCAGCTTTCTGATTGCGGGAGACAAGCTTTTTGCCGGGGCCATCTTCAACTTTGAGGCCAGGGCAAGCTACAGTATCAGGGTAAGGACGACCGACAACAACGGTGGCACTTTTGAAAAGCCGCTCACGATCACCATTGCCGATGTCAACGAAGCACCTACCGCCATGTCACTGAGCAACAATGAGATAGATGAGGACGACACCCCTGGGCTGTTGGTGGGGCAGATGTCCACAACGGACGTGGACAATGGAGAGACCTTCACCTATTCTCTTGTTACAGGTGCTGGTGATGAAAATAATCTATTGTTCACCTTTAGCGGTGATGAACTGAGGACGGCAGCCCCGATCGACTTTGAAAGCAGCACCACGCTTTCCATCAGGGTAAGGGTGACCGATGCGGGAGGGCTTGGCTATGAGGAAGTGTTCGCCATTACCGTGAACAACGTGGAAATAGAGCCCATCCGTGAATTCGACAAGGACAAGAACGATGCAAAGATCAAGAACTTCTTCTCCCCCAACGAGGACGGCACCAACGATGCTTGGGTGATCGAGGATATTTTGGACAACCCGATCAATGAAGTGAAGGTTTTCTCCCAGAACGGCACGCTGCTGTTCAGCGAGAGGAACTACAAGAACACATGGAAGGGGACGTACAATGGCAAGGCGATACCTCCAGGCACCTATTATTATGAGATCAATGTATATAACGGAGAATCCATTATCAAGGGCTTTTTAACGATCATCAGGTCAAAAAACAATTAAGATGGGAAAGCATATAGGAATCATAAGATTAAGGACGGCAGCTCTAATGATAGCTTTTATTGCACTTTCGATGGTGCTGAAAGCGCAACAGGTGCCACTGTACAACCAATATTTTCAGCAGAGGTTTTTGGCCTATGCCTCACAGTCGGCCTTTGTGGAAAGGCCATCGCTGTCGGTGGTCTACAGGGGGCAGTTTTCCGGGGTTGAGGGAGCCCCGAAAGCCTATGCGGTAAGCTATGCCAACAAGCTCGGCACGGGCATGGGTTTTGGCCTGAACGTGAGCGGCAACGACATCGGTTTCATCAGCCAGACCAAGGTGCAGGGGGGCTTTTCATATGCCCTGTACAAGAAAGGGGATCATTCACTATCTGTTGGCGCACTTGCAGGAATTTCGTTGTTCAGTATCAATGAAGATATCATTAGTCCAGAAAGCTTCAACGATCCCTTGCTTGTGGACCTGATTGGCAACAATGGCGCAGCTTTGGGCATAGATTTTTCGATAAGCTACAAGTACAAGGATTTTGGGATCGATGTTGCAGCCCCTGCCCTGATCAACGAAAGCCTCTCTGACGATGAATATGTCCAGATCAATGAGGACAACGTGCCGGACTATATTGCCGGGGCATATTACCGCTTCGGGCTGGGCAACGGAGTGTCGGTCACCCCGAACGTGACCTGGCGGTACAGGGACGTGATCGGCAGTGAGTTTGATGTTTTGGCAAGGTTTGACTACAAGCAGAAGTTCCAGGCCGACCTTGGCTACCGCGACAACTATGGGGCGACCATAGGGGCGGGGATCTACCTTCAGCCGAGCATCCTATTCACCTATAACTACGACTTTGGTCAGGCCGATGTGCCATTTTTGGCCGATGGGTTCAACGAATTTGCCCTTCATTTTACCTTTAAGAACAAGGAAGAACGGCTGTCCAAGAAATATGCGGAAGGTGAAGCGGTGCTCAACAGGATCAGGGCAGAGAACGTTTACGACAAATCGCTGATCCCCAATACCGACCAGCGGCTGGCGGTCGACTACCTGGCCTCGTTGGAAAGCGCGGGCAGCAAAGGGGAAAGGCGGATGGCGGGCCAGGCGCGGTTCGATGAAATCCTGGAGGGGATGCGCAACAGCGAGCAGGCCAGGCTCCAGGCCCAGGTCGATGCAGAAAGGTCCAGACAACAGGCACTCATCGATGCACAGGCAGCTGCGGAAAGGGAAAGGATAGCGGCCGAAGAAAGGGCGGCACGCCAAAAGGCCGAACAGGCAAAACCAGCACCTGAACCAGGGCCGGCACCAGCACCGATCGTGGAGACCAAAACAGAAGCCAAGGGACTGGAAATCAAGGCAACCGAGGCGGCAATCGAGACCCTTCCTGAAAATGAACAGGCACGGGTACGTGAGATCAACAAGCTGGTGGAGCCAGAGGTCTTGATGGAAATAAGCGATTCAGCCCACCCAAGCCGAATAAGTTCTATTCAGGTGCAGTACGTTGTGGTCATTGCCTCCTATCCTGTGGACAGCAGGTACAGCAGGCTTTTTGTAAACCAGATCAAATCCCAATATGAGGATGTGAAGATCTTTGCAAGTCGTAAGCGAGACCTGGACTATGTTTACTTAGGAGGATATAATGACTACAGAACAGCCCTAGATCGTATGCAGGAGACCCGCAAGGACACAAGGTTCAAGGATGCTTGGGTGCACATCATCAGGTTGAGCAAGTAAGGCCCAAGTGTTTTTCAACAAAGAAGGGTTCGTCATTTGATGAACCCTTCTTTGATTTTAGAGATATTTGATCTCAAGCACTCTGTCTTAGAACTCACAACCCCTCTAAGATTGATTAGTATATTCTCGAAATGGTAAGTGATTAAAATAGAAAAGCTGCTTTTTAGGAGGTTTTAAGGGATTTTTGAAATGGTTTTATTTTTGAACTAGAAGGCTGTGCAGAGTGCACATTTTAAGTTCAACCCTTACTCATTCATCATGCTTTATTGGGCAATTATATTCTTTATTATAGCGGTTATTGCCGCATTATTTGGCTTTAGAGGTGTAGCATCAGCCACATCTAAAATTGCAAGATTTCTCTTCTTTATTTTTGTGGTGCTTTTGGCTATTTCTTTAGTTATGCAAGCCTTAAGCTAGATTGTTTAATCAGAAAAAAAGCCTTGTTGCTCACAAGGCTTTCAATAAGGCTTTGAAGAAATAACTATAATTATACCTTCAATACTTTCTCGGTGTTCTTAACTCCGTTAATCGTTTTGTTCGCTGAGTCCTCTAAAATCCTGTTGTAGGAATCTTTAATGGCGTCCAATTTTTTATTTAACTCCTCTTTAGCTTCGTCAGCTAAATCTTGAGATTTGCTGGCAATTTTCTTTCTAGTATTTTTTCCGCTATCTGGTGCTGTTAAAAAACCGGTTACTAGACCTGCTGCTGCTCCTATTAGAACTCCTGAAATTATTTTTGCTGTATTGTTCATCATTTTTTTGTTTTGTTCAACCATACTAATGGAATAACTGTGCCAAGGTTCAAAACAAGGTCTGAGTGTGTTTCAGACACTTTCAACATAATTATTTTACCAATTCAAGAATTAAATTCTACATAGCGTGTAGAACTTTTCCCCAAGTTGAGGTATAGGCAAAAAAAAGCCTGACTAATTTCTAGTCAGGCTTGTTTATTTCAGTGGAGTGTCCCGTCCTGAAATAGCGTTACAGAAAAAGTAATGTTATGAAAGAAGAGACATAAAAAATATGTAGTAATAACATTACGCAATTTTTTTATATTAGTGAAACTATATCTTTAGATTTGTAGTATGATCATTACGCATGAATAGATTTAAATTTAATGAAGCTGTCATATCGCTGGGGGCGGGTTACTCTTTCAGAACGAAAGTTGAAGCAGTGCCTGATGGTGATTTGGCTGTTATTCAAATGAGGGACTTGACCGATGAATATTCTAGGGTTGGTGAATCAGTTGACTTTATTATTGGGGAAGATATTCATCCAAAGTATCTGTTGGAAAAAGGTGATATTCTTTTTCTAGCAAAAGGTGTTAACAATGTGGCGCTGGTGTATGAAGGTCTGTTTGAAAGGGCAATTGCCTCCTCCACTTTTTTTGTAATCAGGCCTAACACAGAAGTGGTGACTTCTGCGTACCTCGCTTGGTATTTAAATTCAGGAGAAGCACAAAAACACTTTTTAGAAAATAGGGTAGGAACTTCTACCCAGAACGTAAACCGAGCAACATTAGAATCCATTGAAATCAAGGTGCCAGAAAGAAAACTGCAAGAGGATATATCCAAATTGAGCTTTTTGAGTTTGCGCGAGTATTTATTAGTAAACGAGATCAATGAGAGGAGAAAAACATTGATGTCGTACCAAATATTAAAAATTTTAGAAAATTATGATTAGTGAAGAACAGATTACGGCTGCCAAAGGGCTAATTGCAGATGTAGCCAATCGACTACGAGAAAAAAGGGATGAATTAGAGGGTTTGAATGGTGGAGAATGGGATACAACTTTGTCTTTCATCAATGAGAGGCAGGTATCGTTTAACGAACCTTCAAGTGATCTTAGACAGAGGTTTAGCAAGCTTAATTACCTCGATAATAAAAGAGCTAACCTAACTGTATCCTTATTAGACATGATAAGACAGAATGCAGTAGATGATAAAGCTTTGTTAAAGAGCATTAGTGAAATAGTTGAGGAAATAGAAGAGGATTTGCCAAAAGTATAATTATGGATCAACGACCAACCCAAGACCAAATCAACTCAGCACTTTGGTCAGCTTGCGATACCTTTAGAGGAGCATTTGACTCTTCTGAATACAAAAACTTCATTCTGGTTTTTATGTTTTTAAAGTACCTCAGCGATGTATGGAAAGACCATTACGAGGAGTTCAAAGAAAAGTATGGAGATGATGAAGCTCTAATCCTGCGAAAAATGCACAGGGAGCGTTTTGTTCTGCCTGAAAACTGTACGTTCGAATACCTTTATGAAAATAGGAACGAGCCAGATATCGGAGAGCGGATTGATAAAGTACTTTCCAAAATTGAAGATCAGAATTTAGCCAAATTGGAAGGGGTCTTTAGGAATATCAGCTTTAACTCTGATAAGCTTGGCCAAACCAAAGATCGTAACCGAAGACTTAAGAACTTGATCAACGATTTTGCCAATCCCGTACTGGACTTCAGGCCTCAGGCCTTGGGTAAAAAAGAAGACTTGATTGGCAACGCTTATATGTATTTGATTGAGCGCTTTGCTTCTGGAGCGGGTAAAAAAGGAGGAGAGTTCTATACACCTAGCGAGGTTTCTGAGCTATTGGCCAAATTGATGGCGCCCAAAGCAGGAGCACGCATTTGCGATCCTACTTGTGGCTCGGGTTCTTTACTAATTACTGTAGCGGAGGAAGTAAAAGATGATCAAGGTAATCCATCCAATGACTATTCACTCAATGGGCAAGAGAGTAATGGAGACACCTGGGCATTATGTAAGCTCAATATGTTCCTCCACAGTATGGATGGAGCGGATATTCAATGGGGCGATACCATTAACAATCCACTGTTGCTCGATGGTGACAACCTGATGAAATTCGATATTACCGTTGCCAACCCTCCTTTCTCATTAGATAAATGGGGGCACGAATCTGCGGAGGCCGATCGTTTTCAGCGCTTTATGAGAGGAGTGCCTCCCAGAACCAAGGGCGATTTTGCCTTTATCCTACACATGATCGATACTACTTTGCCAACTGGTAAAGTAGGTGTAATTGTGCCACATGGGGTGTTGTTTCGAGGAGCAGCAGAGGGAAGAATCAGGGAAAGCTTGATCAGAGAAAATCTGCTAGAAGCCGTGATAGGTTTGCCTTCTAATCTCTTTTTCGGTACAGGAATTCCTGCGGCTATCTTGATTTTCAATAAAGCCAAAGGTGACAATAGGGACGTGTTATTTATAGACGCTAGTAAACACTACCAAGAGGGCAAGCGACAAAACAAACTAAGGGAGCAGGATATAGAAAAAGTGGTGGAGGCTTATTTGGCCTTTGAAACCATAGAGAAATACGCCTACTGCGCTAAGTTTGAAGAGTTGGAAGAAAATGAATTCAACCTTAATATTCCCAGATATGTAGACACTTTTGAAGAAGAAGAACAGGTAGATATTAAGGCGACTATAAAGGGAATTGAAGCTTTGGAGAAGGAGCTAGAAGAGGTGCGCGAAGAGATGGGCATCTATTTAAAAGAATTAGGGCTTAAATTGTAGTTATGGAACTGAAGGAAATTATTCGCAAAATCAATTCTTTAAAGAAGGAATATGATCAATACCTACCGCTGACTCCAGAAATAGAAGGGCGTATAATGCAGAAGTTTAGGCTGGAATGGAATTTTAATTCAAATCATCTGGAAGGGAACCAGTTAAGTTACCATGAAACTAAGGCGTTGCTGCTTCATGGCATTACTTCCTCCTCCAAGCCTCTTCAGGAATATCTGGAAGTTGAAGGCCATGATGATGCCATAAAGTATGTAGAAGAAGTAATTGCACAAGAAAGACCCCTGACTGAACAGTTTATTCGTGAACTCCACGAAATGATTTTACAAAAGCCCTATCAGGTTGCCGCACAGACACAAGATGGTCAGCCCACTAAAAAATGGATCAAACTTGGGGAATACAAAACAGAGCCCAATCATGTTTTGACCAAAACAGGTGAGATGTTCTACTTTGCGAGTCCTGAAGAAACACCAGCGAAAATGGGGGAATTAATCGATTGGTATCGCAAACAAATGGAAGCTAAGCAACACCCATTGTCTCTTGCTGCGGAGTTCCATTATAGGTTCATAACAATTCACCCCTTTGATGATGGAAATGGGCGATTGGCTAGAATCCTAATGAATTTTGTCTTGATGCAAATGGATATGCCTCCAGTAATAATTAGGAGTGAAAAGAAAGAAGATTACTTCAATGTTTTAAGACAGGCTGATGGAGGAAACCTAGAAGCCTTTTATATCTACATAGGTGAACAGTTATTGTTATCCTTGGGGTTAGCAATCAAGGGCGCAAAAGGTGAACCTATTGAAGACCCAGATGATCTTGATAAGCAACTTCAATTGCTTGATCAGAGAATCAAGAATTTGGATGAGGAAGAAATAGAAATAGCGAAAAGTAACGAGATAATTGATAAAATTTTAGAGGAGGTAGCTTTACCTCTAGCAAAAAAAATTGATAGTTATTTAGAACCACTGAAAAAATGGTTTACCAATTATAAAGTTAATTGGTACCATGACGGTAATGGTAAATACTATGACAACATTCAGAAGATTGCGTTAAGCCAGATTTTTAGTGATGCTCATGACAGACATCCGCATAGAGTAGGTATTAGCTTTGATTTCAGCGGCTTCAAGAAATCAGGTACTAAGCCATTTCAGGTGGCGACAGAGCTTAGGTTTGAGTTTCTAGAATACAGCTATACTATAGTTCAATCTCAGACGAATAAAGTATTCCGAGATGCGCTATACCATCAATTGCCTTTAGAGGATGAATTGAAAGATATTGCTAGAGAAACGGCAAAATACATTATTGAAGAAGTTGGATATCGTATTGATAACCTTAAGAAAGACAAGTAGTAAACCAAAACCACTACAATAAACCAAGTTGGTTTATTACACTAAATTTAGTTGAATCATATGTGCCAAAATTTCCAACTCAATGCCTAAGCCCAACCAAAACCATAACGCAAAACCGGGCTATAATCTGACCAAATTGGGCTGGATTCCTGAGGAATGGATTGAAGACAAATTACTAAATCTTGTCAAAAGGCTTAACTCAGGTGTAAGCGTTAATTCTGAGGAGAGGAGAAAGCATGATCATGAGTTTGGGGTGTTGAAAACAGGCTGTGTATCAGATGGCAGATTCGACCCTAATGAACATAAAACCATTTTGAAACAAGAATATAATAGAGCTAAGCTGAATCCAATTAAGGGCAGTATTATAATTAGTAGAATGAATACGCCAGATTTAGTTGGTGCTTGTGGTTATGTTAGTGAAACATGGTTGGATTTATTTCTGCCAGATCGTCTGTGGCAAACTATATTAAACCATGATTTGGTGGAGGGTAAGTGGCTAAATTTCTTGTTAAATACAGACAATTATAAAACCAAAATCAAAAATATTGCGACTGGAACTAGCAATAGCATGAAGAATATCTCGAAGTCGAGTTTCCTTCAACTGTCGCTTCCCCTTCCTCCCCTCCCCGAACAACAAAAAATTGCTCAAATCCTAAGCACTTGGGATGAAGCCATTCAAAAAACAGAAACCCTAATTGCCAAAAAGCAGCAGCTTAAAATAGGCCTGATGCAAGCTTTGCTTACAGGCCAAAAACGATTTAAGGAATTTGTAAAATCAACTAAATTCAAAGCCACCAAGCTGGGGCAAGTGCCACAAGATTGGGACGTATGCGCTGTATCTGAACTCTTTCAGTTTATACCTACCAACTCATTTTCAAGAGCCCAAATGAATTATCACTCTGTAGAGGGTTCAATCTACAATATTCATTACGGTGATATACACGCTACATATAATCACGTGATTTTAGATGTTAGTAAGTCCGAAAAACTGATTCCCGTATTGAACAACAATCTACCTCATAATGAGAATGCATATTTAAAGGATGGAGACTTGGTTATAGCTGATGCTTCTGAAGATTATAAGGGAGTTGGTGATTGTGTGGAGCTTAAAAATATTCAGGGCAGGAAGGTATTGAGTGGTCTGCATACGGTGGCTTTAAGAGACAAGGCTGAGAAAACCTCTGATGGTTATAGAGCTTATCTCTTCAAGAATGAACCCGTTTCTATAAGTATGATGAAGCTCGCCAGAGGGAGTAAAGTTTACGGAATCACAAAAACCAGTGTTTCAAAGTTGGAAGTGATATTGCCTCCGAAAGAAGAGCAACAAAAAATAGCCTCAGTACTCTCTCAAGCAGATGATGAAATTGAAAGCCTTCAGAAGCATTTGGAGCAACTTAAAATCCAAAAGAAAGGCTTAATGCAAACCTTGCTTACTGGGCAGGTGCGGGTGAATGCTGAAAGTAATCAATATAAATTATAAGAAAATGGATAAAGTATTTAATCTATATATTGATGAAAGTTGTCATTTATCGCATGACAAACTGCCTGTTATGTGTATTGGATATATTAAGGTAGATCAAGAAAATTATGATGAGCTTAAAGAGAGAATTAAACAAATCAAAATCAAACATAAGTCTCCAACAGAAGTAAAATGGAATAAAATTTCTGCTTCGAGAATACCCCTTTATAAAGAGTTGATAGATCTGTTCTTTGACTCGTCATTAGCATTTCGAACTATCTTGGTTAAGTATAAAGACAAGCTCACTCCAGCGGATTTCAATAGAGGAAGTAGAGATAACTTCTATTACAATCTGGTGTACTTTTTACTAGACTCTGCCACCAACTCAAGTTCAAATAAATATCGAGTATACCTTGATTTAAAAGATACACGAGGTAATGAAAAACTGAATAAGATAGTTGCCAAGTTTGACGAAAATCATGAAGGCAGTTCTCCATTTATACACTTTCAGCATTTACAGTCACATGAAAATGAATTTCTTCAATTGGCCGATTTGTTTATTGGAGCAGTTACCTATCGCTCAAGGGGTTTAACAGGTTCAGAGTCGAAACTAGAAGTGGTAGAGTATTTGGAATTGAGGTCTGGGTATAGATTGAATGAAGGGACTGAGCCTTGGGAGAAGAAGTTCAATATTTATGATCATCAACCTAAAGCTAGCAAATGATCGAGTTAGATGATCTTGATGATTTGTTTGATGACATGTCCTTTGAGATGCCAACAGATGAGCAACTGGATGAAATGCGTAATATTTTTGAAAGAGACTTTATAGAAAATCCTTTTAAAATAGATGATTGTGACGTAAAAGTGGTAACCCATCAAACATGGGATAGAGACTTCAGAGGTGAAGCAGAAACTTTTTTTCACTTAATAACGAGAGAAAGTAAGATGAAAAACCAAAGACAGTTCGATAAGTGGAGAGCAAATCGAATTCATTGGGTCAAATCAATTTTACTTCAAAAGGAAGATGCAAGGATTAAATACTATGAGTATGAAGATGGTAAGGGGGTTGTTAAACAACATTATTGGTTTGAAGAGAGAAATCATCTTGTTGTTCTTAAACCTATATCAGATGACTTAATGGTGGTTACGTCTTTTGTTATTGATGACTTTGAAATTGATAAAACAAGAAGAAGGTATAATGAATATAGAGAGGGTATGTAAAAAAAAACCACATTTCGATGAATGTGGTCCGCATTTACGGTGCTGCGGGCAACCATGTCCTTTACCCTTTGGGTAATGACTGTTCAAATATACGTGAATAATATTTAATAGTTATATAGATAATATAACTGTTAATGATGGACAAGATAATAATGGTGTAGATAGAGATGTATGAATAAGATGTTCAAGGCTAGATATAACAACTGATAAATTTAAACATATGCAAGATGTTGTAGTGCTTCGAGAAACTCCCAAATGTTTAATGCAAACTTTGCTTACGGGGCAGGTGAGGGTGAAAATTAAAGAATATGACGTTTATCAAGACGGAGATATTATTTAAAGAATGAAGTTATGAATGAAGAACAAATAGTTATTTATAATTCTGAAGATGGTGAGGCACAATTAGATGTTCGCTTAGAAAATGAAACTATTTGGCTTACACAACAACAAATGGCTGATCTATTTGATAGTAGTCGTGTTAATATTACTGAACATATAAATAATGTTTTTAGTGAAGGTGAATTAGATAGGGAAGCAACTAGTCGGAATTTCCGACTAGTTCAAAAAGAAGGTAAAAGAACAGTTAATAGAAACATAGATCATTACAATCTGGACGTAATTATATCTGTAGGTTATAGGGTTAAATCAAAGAGAGGAACACAGTTTAGAATATGGGCCAATAAGATATTGAAAGAGTTTCTTGTTAAAGGATATTCAATTAATGAGAAAAGACTTAAAGAGAAAACAGAACAGTTAGAGGAGTTAAAGAAAGTAGTATACTTACAAGAACAAGTAATTACCAATTATATATTGGAAGGTAATGAAGCCGAAGGTTTGATCAGAGTAATAGCAGATTATACTACTGCACTGGATTTACTTGACGATTATGATCATCAACGATTGCAAATACCTGAAACTGCAACAGAAGAAGTTTATCAAATTCAATACAGCGAAGCAAAAAGAGCAATAGACACCCTTGGAAAGCAGACTAATTTTCAAGGACTATTTGGAAAAGAGAAAGATGATTCATTTAAGGGATCACTTCAAAATATATATCAAACCTTTGAAGGAAATGATCTATATCCATCGGTTGAAGAAAAAGCCGCACACCTCCTCTATTTCGTAACCAAAAATCATTCGTTCACAGATGGGAATAAACGGATAGCCGCATTCTTGTTTGTTTGGTTTTTAGAAAGAAATGGTCTCAACAAAAGAGAAAACGGAACCAAGAGAATTCCGGACAACGCACTGGTAGCCCTTACGCTAATGATTGCGGAAAGCCACCCGAGCGATAAGGACATGATGATCAAAGTAATTGTCAACCTTTTAATCGAAAAAGAAGGTGTCTAGCTACAACGAATGGAGCGACTCACAATCCCCCGCCATTACCTTGCTCAAAAAGCTGGGTTGGCAATACCTTTCTCCTGAGCAAGCTTTGGAGCACAGGGGAGGCCTCCTGTCCAATGTATTGCTGGAGGGCATTCTTCATGAAAGCTTAGAGCGCATCAACCGTTTTGAGTACAAAGGCCAGCACTATCCATTTTCTCAGTCCAATATCCAGTCGGCCATCAATCAGCTTAAAAACATACCAGATGAAGGACTCGTCCGCACCAACGAACAAGTCTACGATCTACTAACCTTGGGCCGCAGTTTTACCGAAAATATTCAAGCCGATCAGAAAGCTTTTACCCTTCGCTATATTGATTGGAATAATTTAGAGAGCAATGTTTTCCATGTTACAGAAGAATTTGAAGTAGAAGGCATTCGGAGCAAAAAGCGACCGGATATAGTGCTGTTTGTGAATGGTATTCCTTTCACTGTTATAGAGAATAAACGGAGGGATAAGAACCTTTCGCTTGATGAGGCCATCTCTCAAACCATCCGTAACCAAAAGAAGAAAGAGGGCATTCCGAGGTTATTCCATTATGCACAAATGCTTATGGCCGTACAGCCCAACGAGGTGAAATATGCTACGGTGGGAACTTCCATGCAATTCTGGGCCAATTGGCGAGAAGACAACCAAACCGAGACCGAACGTTTGCTTAAGTCCAAAGCCCACAACACCCAACCAGAGAACAGGCTTACAACTGAGCAAGACCGTGTATTGGTGTCGCTTTGCAAGCCAGAACGCTTGATGGAATTCACCTATAAGTTTGTGGTGTTCGATCAGCCGGAAAAGAAAATTGCCCGTTATCAGCAGTTCTTTGCGGTGGAAAAGGCGCTCAAGCAAATCAAGCAAACCGATAAAAACGGGGTGCGAAAAGGAGGTGTGATTTGGCATACCCAAGGCAGCGGCAAATCGCTTACCATGGTCATGCTTTCCAAAGCCATTGCCCTCGATCCTGAAATTCCCAATGCACGTGTAGTTGTAGTTACCGATAGGGTAAGTTTGGACAAGCAGATTTATAAAACCTTTTTCAATTGTGGCAAGAATGTTAAAAAGGCCAAATCGGGCAACGATCTTATTGAGCTGCTCAAAGACAAAGGCAACGAAAATATTACTGCCATTCTGGATAAGTTCCGCATGGCCACCAAGCGCAAGGACTTTAAAGACGACTCCAAAAACCTCTTTGTGCTGGTAGATGAAAGCCATCGTAGTCAGTACGGTTCGTCACACATGCACATGAAGCGCATTTTGCCCAATGCCTGCTTTATTGGCTTTACGGGAACCCCACTACTAAAACCAGAGAAAAGTACAGCCAGAAAATTTGGAGGTTTTATACATGAGTACACTATTGATCAAGCAGTAAAAGATAAAGCTGTGTTGCCTTTGCTTTATGAGGGTAGGGCACCAAAAATCAGTGTAAATAAAACTCAGATTGACAAGGGTTTCGAGCGACTAACGGCACCCCTTTCGGAAGAAGCAGCTAAAGACCTAAAAAAGAAACATGCCCGTATTTCCAAGATTTACGAGTCGGAACAGGTAATAGAAGAAGTGGCCTATGATATTTCCGTCCATTACACCAAAAATTGGAAGGGCACAGGCTTCAAAGCTCAATTGGCCGTGCCGAAAATTGACACTGCCATCCGTTATCAAAAATACTTCGAAAGCCAAAGCGACCCAGCATTGAAAATCAATTCTCGTGTGGTTTTCACTCCGCCAGATAGCCGCTCAGATTATGATGGTGTATGGAAAGAAAGCAGCAATGAAGCCAAGCAATATTGGGAGGCCATTGTAAACAAATATGGCAATCAAGAATTCTACGAGAATAAGGTGGTCGAGGAGTTTAAAGACAAAGGAGACGAAGTAGAACTGTTGATTGTGGTCAGTAAGTTACTCACTGGTTTTGACGCTCCACGGAATACTGTTTTTTACTTGGCCAAACCCTTAATGGAGCACAATTTACTCCAAGCCATTGCCCGTGTAAACCGCCTCTGTGAAGGGAAAGACTTTGGGTACATCATTGACTATGTTGGGGTGCTTGGTAAGCTTGACGAAGCCCTGACGGCTTATAGTGCCTTTGAAGGTTATGAGGAGGACGATCTAAAAAGTGTCGTCACCAATATACTGGAAGAAGTTAGAAAAGTGCCATTGAGACTAGACGGGATTTGGGATTTGTTCAAAGGAGTAAACCGACAGGATAAGGAAGCTATGGAAAGGCATCTGCAGGGGAAAAACCTCAGAGATGTTTACCATGAAAGAGTGCTGGCTTATTTCAAAGCTTTGCAATTGGCCTTGGCTTCTGAAGAATTTTATAAGGAATTCAGTGAAGCCCAAATCAAAGAGTTTATGCAGGCGCTCAAATTCTTCAGAGAACAAAGAAAGTCGGTACAATACCGTTATGCCGAAATTGTCTCTTACCACGAGTATGAACCCCGAGTGAGAAAGCTCTTGGATACTTATGTAGGAGCTGATGAGGTGCAGTCCATCACTGGCGAAGTCAATATTTTTGATGAAAATATGGTTCGAGAAGCTTTGGAACAATATGGTAAAACACCTGCATCTAAAGCTGATATGATTGCCAATCAAATGAAAAAGGTAATCACTGAAAACATGGAGAAGGATGAGGCCTACTACAAAAAGTTTTCGGAGATGATTGATGAAACCATCAGGCTTTTTAATGAAGGCAGGCTGGAAGAAAAGGATTACCTCGATAGAATTCTCAAGACCCGAGAACAAATGCAGCATGGCGAACAGGAGGGTGTTCCAAGTTCGCTAGCCTCACAACCAAAGGCCAGGGCTTTCTTCGGTGCATTGAGAGAAGTTTTGAAAAACCACCACAGTAGTCTAACGGATGAAATCCTCCAACTCTGGGCCGAGACGGGAATAGTTATAGAGACCACGGTAAGTAAATTGACCATAAGAGATTGGAAGAAAAATATTGATGTGGGGAAACAGATAGAGAATGCGATTGAAGATTATCTCATTTCACATAGAAACCATCTCGGTGTTGATATGACTTTTGATGAAATCGATCAAATTATTGAAAGATGCTTGAAAGTGGCCAAGAACAATTATTGATGGAGCATTCAATACAGTACGGTACACAAGAAATTACATTTGGTGTTGATTGGCGCAATCGTAAAACCTTGGCCATTGAGGTGCATCCAGATTTAACTGTCATTGTACTTGCCCCTCTAAAAACCAATCTTCAAGAAGTCCAAGAAAAAGTACTCAAAAGAGCCCGATGGATCATTAAGCAATGGGCATATTTCGATCAGTTTTTACCCAGAACCCCTGAAAGAGAATATGTTTCAGGAGAATCACATTTGTATTTGGGTAAAAAGTATCTCTTGAAAATCCGCCAAGGAGAATCTAATTTGGTGAAACTCAGGGCTGGAAATTTTGAAGTGACTACAAGTGCGCAACCTAACCAAACAAAAGTGAAACAATTACTTTCTGCTTGGTATCAGGCGCATAGCACACATAAATTTGAAGAAGCATTTGCCAGTTCACAATCCTTGTTTCAGCAATTCAATCTGGAACCTGAATTGGAAATCAGAAGAATGAAGAATAGGTGGGGTAGCTGTACTCCTTCAGGTAAGATTATGCTGAATCCAGAAATCATCAAAGCGCCAAGTAAGTGTATTGAGTATGTAATTGTTCATGAGCTTTGTCATTTAGTACACCCCGACCATAGTCGGAATTTCTACTCGCTTTTAGAAAGCGTGTTACCTGGTTGGCAAAGATGGAAGTTGAGGTTGGAGAAGAGCCTAATATAAAGTTGCTTTTTTGTATCTAAAGAGTAATTTTATGCATATGATATTGAAACTTGGAGACTCATTAATACCAGCCCTTGAATCTGCTGAAGAAGTTTATGTTGCCACTGCATTACTAACACTGCCAATTCTATCTAAAATAGAAAATGCTTTGACTTCAGACTGCAAAAGGCAATATCTAGTTGGTGTTGATTTGGCCACTCCAATTAACGTTATAAAGAGATTAAAGGATTGTTCGGATCAGGCATTATTCAAAGCAAGAATCTATAAAGACAGTTCTACATTCCATCCTAAGGTCTACATTATAAAAAGGGCATCTGGGTTGATTGCCTTTATTGGGTCTGCCAACGCAACTGAGTCTGGTTTCTATCATAATACAGAAGTTTCAATTTTGATTGATGACCAAAATGAATGCACCAAGCTATTGAATTGGTTTTCTGAATTGTACAACTCTTCAAGTGATATAGAAGATGGGTTTATAGAGAGTTATGAGATGGTGTACGGTAGAATCAGAAGTCGAGATGCCGCTAATCGCTCAGACATAAACTCTTTGTCTCTCACTCAGAACAAGCCTTTGTCAACTTCCATAACGCTTAACGATCAATTCTTTAAGGATAGGCACTATCATGCTTATACTGAGCCTTTCCACTATGATTATGGAGAAAAGGCCAATGCGCAAAGAAAGGTTGTGAAAGAGAGAATGAAAGAACTCCATAAAATAATCTATCCTAGATTTCAAGAATTTGACTTGAAAGAACTAAATGCTCATTGGTGGAAACCGAATATCACTTCATCTGAAGTTTACAGAAAGGGCTTTAATCAAAAACAACAAGACGCAATGTGGCTCCACTATGGATACTCTAAAGAAAGAGCTAATGGTCGCTCTTTTATGGAGCTCCCTCGAATTCAGGTAATTTTAGTTAGGGCGGTAATAGGTGTTTGGTTTGCAATAGGAAAGGATTATGGAAGTAAACAACTCAGAGAAAATTTAAAGAATGAACTCAAATCATCATTGTCTTATAGAAAGTACTTTCATCAGTTACTAGAAGATCTTGGAGCATCTTATAGATTATTCGTTGGAGGAGTAGATCACAAAATCTCGGATTTACAAAGTTTTGAAGATACCTACGATTTGATGATGACCGATAATCAAAAAAAATATTTAATTCTGGCCCGAGACTTTGATAAAAATGACCCTTTTTTATCTGAGGATCAAATAGGAGAGACGATCCTTGATGAGTTCAAAAGACTTTATCCTATTTATGAAGAGATCTTGAGGTTCAGCTGAATTGAATTATTAACACTTTAACTCTAACGGCTAAATCAAGCGTAGTTCGAGTCATGATTAACAATTAGACATAATGAAAGTCACAACCCAAGAGGAAATAATCAGCATCCTTAATGGTGAAGTAGTCGATTATCTCGATGGAGATAGGATTAGAATTCATGGATTAAAGTGTGCTTCGAAAATTCTCATTAATAAGATTCAGTTTGAAAAGTCAATCTATATCGAAAACTGTCATTTTCAGGACTTGGAATTCAATAACTGTGTCTTTTTAAAATACTTGACATTGGGTAAGGGATTAATTTTAGAAGGATGGTTTGAGATTGCCCAATGTATATTGAAGGAAGGGTTTCAGGTCATTGGAGCGGAGTTTAAGTCGTTATTGAGGTTCAGACAAACTAAATGTGAAGGACACATCGGCTTTACATCTGGAAGCGCCTTGAATATAATGGTACTCGATTATAACGAGTTTGGCGGGTTGGGTTTTGAAGAAGGCTTTAATGTGAATGGTACATTTGAAATTCATAGGGGCTTGATTGGTAAAGTTTACTCGGATCAGTGCAATGGAGATTGGCTTAAAAACTATACTCAGATTGGTAGTTTAATGCTGAGACCTAAAGGCATTAGAAAAATTAGGATTGAACAATGTAGGATAAATCAAAGGCTAACAATTGAAGCTGTGAGCCATGATTCAAATATCCTTTTGGCAGACTGTGCAGTCAAGAATTTCCATATTGGGAGTTTTAGTAATTCTTCCAAGTTTAAAATAATGCGTCTTTGTCCAGCTGATGAACAAAGTGCGATATACATTTATGATTCCTCAATGGATGCAACAGAGTTCTTTCAAGTAGATTTTAGGAAATTTAGCCAAATTGGATTCTCCAATAGTCAAATTCACAATTGTGTATTTACTAACGTAGATTGGGGAGATAATCTATGTGTTTGTTATGGATTCAGGTCTGGGCAGTTTGGTTTGAGTTTTAGTGAGGGAGAATTGGAAGACACAAGGCAGATGAGAGATTTCTACAGGCAACTTAAATTGTCTTATGCCAATCAAAAAGACACTATGTTAAGCAATCATTTTTACTCCAAAGAAATGCATGAACTTAGAAATGAGGGAGCGTTGACAAACGCTCTGTGGTCTTTGGGTAGGTTAGAACATTTCTTTGTGGTTGTACTTAACGGTTTAATAAGTGATTATGGTAATAATCTCCTAAAGTCGCTCAGGACTTTGATCGTTTTTCATCTCTTAATGGTGCTTCTATTAATAGCAGTTGGTAATGGCTTGAATGTGCATTTTATAGATTCTATTGCCGGTTTTAATTGGCGAAACCTATATGGTGGTTTTATTGAAGGTTTGAAGTTATACTCTTATACTCTTTTTCCTACATTCAATCTTACTTATGGAGAGACTTTATTGAATCCAGTAGTTGCGGCTTTAATGAGAATTGGAAATTCGGTCATCATCTATCATGTCATAAAGTCTTCAAGAAAGATGATAAAGTAGCTCCAATGGTTACTATTACGGTTACCGAAAATAAAAAAAGCCTCTTGAATTGCTTCAAAAGGCTTTACTTGTAGCGGGAACAGGACTCGAACCTGTGACCTTTGGGTTATGAGCCCAACGAGCTACCAACTGCTCCATCCCGCGATATATCAACTTCAGCTATTCCGAAGTGGGATACAAAAGTAGGTGATAAATCCATTCTAAACAAGTAACTTTGCGAACTAATTTTAAAAATACATGGCTGAGCGTCCACACAAGGCTGGTTTTGTGAGCATTATAGGAAAACCCAACGTAGGAAAATCTACTTTGATGAATGCCATGGTGGGCGAGCGTCTCTCTATCATTACCTCAAAAGCCCAAACCACGCGACATCGCATTATGGGGATTTTGAGTGGAGATGATTTTCAGGTCATTTATTCCGACACTCCCGGTATCATTAAACCAGAATACGAGCTGCACGAGACCATGATGCGCTTTGTGACTAGCTCCTTCGAAGATTCTGACCTGATTCTTTTTGTTACAGACCTTTACGAAAAGTATGATGGTGAAAAAGTCATTGATTTTTTAAAGGAAGTGGAAGTTCCTGTGGTTTTGGTGATGAATAAAATCGATTTGGCCAAAGGTTCTCAAGCCGAAGATAAGGTGGCTTATTGGAAAGAAATCATGGATTTCCATGATACCATAATGGTGTCTGCGCTGGAGAAGCAAGGTATTGAAGAACTGTTCGGTAAAATAGTGGAGCACTTGCCAGAGCATCCTGCATATTTTCCTAAAGATACGCTCACAGATAAACCTGAACGCTTTTTCGTAGATGAAATGATCCGTGAAAAAATCTTCAGGAACTATAAAAAGGAAATTCCTTATAGCTGTGAAGTGGTGACGACTTCTTTCAAAGAAGATGAGGATATCATTAGAATTTCGGCCGATATTTACGTTGAGCGCGATAGCCAAAAAGGCATTGTGATTGGGCATAAGGGCGAGTCCCTTAAAAAGGTAGGAACGGAGGCCAGAATAGACCTGGAGGTCTTTTTTGGAAAGAAAATCTTTCTTGAAACCCACGTGAAAGTAGAGAAAGATTGGCGAAAAAATGAAGCGAAACTAAAGCGGTTTGGCTATACAAGTTAGAAATCAGAATTTAGATTATAGATATTAGAACATGGCGAATATAGTAGCTATCGTGGGTAGGCCCAATGTGGGGAAGTCGACATTTTTTAACCGACTTGTTGAGAAAAGACAGGCCATTATGGACAATGAGAGTGGGGTTACTCGCGATCGTCATTATGGTTATGCACAATGGGTAGGTAAGTTTTTCACGGTTATTGATACAGGTGGGTATGTAACAGGGTCTGAAGATGTTTTCGAAGGTGCCATTCGTACCCAAGTAGCTGAGGCCATGGAAGAGGCTTCGGTCATCATATTCATGGCCGATTGTCATGATGGCTTGCATCCCTTGGATAGAGAATTTGCCAGGATTGTCAGAAGCATCAGAAAGCCTGTTATCGTGGTGGCCAACAAGGCCGATACCGCAGAAAAGTCATATGCATCGGCCGAATTCTACGAAATGGGTTTAGGAGAAGTGTTTCCTATCTCTGCTGCTAGTGGTTCTGGAACTGGTGAAGTACTGGATGAGGTAGTTAAATATTTTGAAGAAGAGGGCAATGAAAACCCAGAAGATGGCATACCGAAAATTGCAATTTTAGGGAGGCCAAATGCTGGCAAGTCCTCTTTTGTGAATGCACTTTTGGGCAAAGAAAGGACCATAGTTACCGATTTAGCGGGTACTACACGTGATTCAATCAATACGCACTACACTTTATTTGGTCAGGATTTTATCTTGACCGATACTGCTGGCATTCGCAAGAAATCTAAAGTACACGAAGACATCGAGTTCTACTCTGTCATGAGGGCATTGCAGGCCTTGCAAGATTCTGACGTTTGCATTCTAATGATTGATGCCACCCGCGGTTTAGAAGCCCAAGATATGAACATTATTAGCCTGGCCTTAAAATACCGAAAGGGGATTATGGTGATGGTGAACAAATGGGATTTGATTGAAAAGGACTCTAATACCATGAAAAGGTTCACTGCCGAAATGGACGAGAAATTAGGTCAATTGACTTGGATCCCGAAAATCTTCACTTCGGTAACCGAAAAGCAGAGGATTTTTCAAGCCATAGAAATGGCCGTGAAAATCAACGAAAACAGATCGAGAAAGGTGTCCACTTCGCAATTGAATGAGGCCATGCTCTCTGAAATTGAGCATTACCCACCACCAGCATTAAAGGGTAAATATGTTAAAATAAAATATATTACTCAATTGCCGACTCGAACGCCAACGATCGCTTTTTTCTGTAATCTACCTCAATACATTAAAGAACCCTATGAGCGCTTCTTGGAGAACAAGCTAAGGGCGCATTTCGAGTTTGACGGAGTACCAATTAACCTAGTTTTCAGGCAGAAATAAGGGTTGAATTGGATTAGAGCACTTGCATGAATATTCCATCTAACTGACGACCGTTCTGATTAATACTCAGAACGGTATAAAGCTTACCATTGTTGATGAAGGTTGGTGTTGAATGATTCGATCCTAGCCCATCGTAGTTCCAAGACTTAGGAAGTTTAATATTTAAAAGTTTGAATTCATCGCCCATTAGCTTATAAAGCTCGGCTTTAGTACCATTTTCTATTTTTAAGTAAAGGTTCTGATAGGTCTCATCGAATAAAAGGTCATATCTGAATGCTCTGTTTTTTAGATCATCTAAGTTTTTAATCTGCTGTCTTTTTAAATCCTTTTTATTTGCAAATATCAATTGGTTACCGAGCAAGTCCAGTACAATGACCTGTTTTTCGGTAATGATTTGTGGGAAATAGTTTTTGTAGAAAACAGGTTCTTTAAGTTTTAAGCTTGGAGCGATTTTTTTTACTTCATAAACCTCCTGTCTTTGCGCATTGATGTAAAGCGCAATGTCTTTTCTGTTTGCTTCAACATTAAGGTTTATTGGGTTTAAGAAATGGAAATAGAGATTTAGGCTAGACTTTTCTAAGTCGAAAATATATTTAGAATGTGAAAACCGTTCTTTGTCTATTTGTATTTCGATACTCAGATTATTGAAAAAGGGCCTTTGGGTTTCCGTAAAATATCCTCCCAATGGCCTGAAAATGAGGTTTTGTTTGTCGATGCCATAATAAAAATGGCGGCCATGATTCCGCAACATTGTCTTATAAAATGTAAGCGTATCAAGGGTTATTTGAGAATTAGGATCTAACAACAATAAATGGGCATCGGTAATTTCGCTGCCTTTGTTCCATGAAGACAGCAACAGTGTGATGTGTTCATCATAAATTGTAAATTGGTTGATTTGGTAGTTGTCGTTCATGTAGACGAACTTATAATCGGGGTAAATCTTACCAATGCTGTCAACAAAATCAAGCCGTTCGTTTTTCTGCCCAACCAAGAGGTGAGCAAGAACGAGAAAGTAAAGACTAGTCCAAAACCTCATAAACAACATACTTTTCGGATACTGGGTCAATAGCGTATAACCTTTTGCCTATTGCACTAATATACACCGCTTTATTATCGATTCTAATTCTACCTAAAAACAGACCATCTTGGTCGAGCACGTGGATGGTATTTCTGTGTGTTTTAGTGCTTGCTTTATCAGGTTCCGACATATCTAAATCTCTAAGCACTAGTAGCTTGTTGTTGTAGCTGCTAAAGGACCAAGATTCCAATCTTTCTATGTCTATTTCTCCATCTGGGTATTCTATCACATTTTCTTCTTGGTCGAACCTGTACGGCAAAGGCTTGTCGAATACTTGCTTATAAGATTTATTCACCTTGATCAACTCACCAATATGAGGTTTTAGAATGAAAAGATTTTCGCCCATTACCTCAGCTTCGGTGATTTTGCTTAATTCATCTAAGTCCTCGGGAAAAGCAACGGTAAATGCTTCATGAATTTCTGTAAAGCCGTCTTTTGAGTTAAATTTCGAAGAGAAAACAACATATTCATTGGCTTCATAATTAAGCCCTCCTAGAAGCAAATCTCCATCGAACTCCTTTACCCAGTGAATGTCCGCATTGGGCAGTTTAAATTTGCCCAGAAAATCTAAAGTTGTTTTTTTGTACACTAGGCATTGTGTACCAAACACGAAAATGTAATCTTCTGTAATATCGAATCCCGCAAAGAAATCAATTTCTTCGGGGCCATCTCCCAATTTACTGATCAAACGTTCTTTCAGGGCGTCATTTCCATCTAACACAATGAGTTTTTCAACAGCACTGTCCCAATATACCATTCCTCCATTCAGTCCTTTTACTTTGGAAGATATAATGAAACTCTCGGGCACTAAATTGTCTGTGCTGACTGAATCTGTCTTTCGGGCTTCGAACTGAACAATTTCTGACCTTTTAGGTGTACAGGCAAACAGCCATAGAAGACACACAACTATAGCACTTTTAGAATTCATAAGATGTGGGCTCGTTAAAACAAGGTGATATTATCTGGAGCGCGAAATTAAGTCGGAGGAAAATCTCAAAAAACAGCCTAACTATTTGACGAATCTGCTTTCACTTCTCGCAATGTAGTCATGCATCCATCAATAATCTTAGGTTAATTTAATTAAATGCCATTTTCACTTGAAGGAGTAAAATTCTAAAGCTCCATTTCCTCAAGCAGTTTGCATACTAGTTTTTGATTCCTACATATACTTCTCTCTAGGGCGGTGTAATCCCCATCTGCTTTGTTCTTTTCTTTGCATTCCAGTTTTACTTCACGGCACTCATTTGCCTGAATAACAAAAAAGGGAGTGATGAATAGAATTATGATAACGCCAGTTTTAATAATGTGATTTTTCATTTTATAAAGTTTTGATGTAATCTAAATTTAGATATATCACTAGCAAAAACAAATCAACGCTATTAAAATTATGGGTGAAGCAATAAAATAGTTAGTCAACAGTTAGCGGCTTAAAAGGATTCTGAAATATTTTTTTGATGCCTTTTGTTATAAGTTTTGATGTGAGGGTGTTCTGCACTGTTTCGTACGAAATTTTGAAGTGTAGTTAGAACTAAGAGCTTTGAGTAAGTGGCCGAACTATGTTTTACATTATTGAGTTCAGATTCACTTTGCCAGAGCAATTTCTTATCCACCGACCTAAAAAGCTTTAGTTTTAACTTATGCTTATACTCATAATACTGTGAATAAGTAGGGTAGCTAACTTTGTTTTCGACAATAAACGCTTCCTCTTTTCCCTCATTGTTTTCTTTAGTGATTGTAGCAGACGATATTGATTCAGAAGTTGAAGAGCTCATTCGAGAGATTGGATCGCTTACGCTCAACTCGTAAATCAGTTTATAGGCAGATTTTTCTGAAGAAGTGATAGTATAGCCGAACTGCTCCAACTGAGATTTAATGGATTCAAAAACTGGCAAAAGCGATAAGTCCGATTCAGCTGGGCTATTATCTATAAAAATTGAGTCAATTTTTATTTTGGTCACCTCGTCTATCGCGTAAGTATCCGTAGAAACGGTAAGTTTGTGGTATCGTTGTATGAATGTGCAAGCGCTAGAAAGCACTAAAAAGGCAAGAAGGAGAAGTTTTTTCATGGAAAATGGTTTAAGAGAAATTTTATCAAGAAGGATGCCAGAGCGAGGTGTAGATTATTGCCTTGACTTGGCAAAGCAGTATCCTTTTCATTTTACAGTTACTCAAAAAAGGCTTTCTAAATTAGGCGACTATCGTTATAGTCCTCGCGACCAATCTCATACAGTTACTGTTAACGGAGACCTAAATCCCTATCAGTTTTTAATTACTTATGTACATGAAGTGGCCCATCGGGTGGTACACAAACCGAGGTCGCGCCAGTTGCCTCATGGCGATGAGTGGAAAGGCAAATTTAGAGAGTTGATGTTGCCATTACTCAATACTGATATTTTCCCAGATGATGTACTGAGGATATTGGCCAAGCACATGAAAAATCCTAAAGCAAGCACTTCGGCAGATCATAAATTGGTCAAAGTTTTGGCCCAATATGATGAATCAGCTGCACCTGCGTTCACGCTTGATCAGGTGCCTATGGAGGCTGAATTTTTGTTGCGGAAACGCAAGTTTAAAAAGCTGGAAATAAAAAGGACAAGGGCTTTATGCTTAGACATGAAGAACGGAAAGCGCTACTTGATTCCTCAAATTGCCCAAGTAGAATTCAACCCAATTGAGAAAAAGCAAGCGCCAAAAGACACTCAGAAGGCTGTTTTGGTAAAGAAAAAGAGTTCAAAGAAGGTCAATTCTGCGGCTCACAATCAAATGAATCTTTTCGAATAATTGCCTTGGCCCTAGAGTTCGCCAATTGAAGGTGTCTAGTTCGCCCCCAAAATTGACATAGCTATCAATATTATAATTGGCCATTTCATCAATCACGAAATCGCGGAAGTTAATTCCACAAATCCAGCCCTCTTCCATATCTTCGAACCACTCCTCATAATAACTGTCGTCTGAGCCGTGAAAATTCAAGATATTCTCTCCAATCAATAGGTATTTGTTAATGCCTAAGCCATTGAAGTGGTCAACGATATTGCGTTTAAAATGCATGATGTCGTTATTGATGGCATCATTCCATTCGCCAATAAATTCTATGATGATAAAACCAAGATCATAATCGGCAAAGAGCACTTTAATATACAGTGTTTCTGAACCCATGAAATCCCAGTGCGGATCGATGTAATAACCGTAGATGGTTTCTGAATATAACTCAGCATTATAGATTTTACCATCAAAAGGAGAGTTCGGGTCTTCGGCAACATCGTAGTATTGTAGCCATCTATAAAAGGGTTCTATGGTATGCATTTTTTGGGTAATGGGTCTTGTGCCGAGCGTATTGAGTGTTTGAATAACAGTTAAAATGGCAAATAGGTTAAGTTAGTGGCTTAGTATTTCGTGCGTTGTACTGAGTTCATCGGGTTGGTTTTATCTTCACTTCAACACCCCAATACTTCAGCACCCCAACACCTCAAAACCTCAACACCCCAATACCTCAGTACTTACTCATTCATTTCTAAAACCACCCTCCATAGCGTACCTAAAAGCATTAGCGTAAATCCAATCACCATTATGGTATTGCGAGTGGATTGCTCAAGGTTGATAAGGAACTTGGAGACCAACATGCTGATCACCAAAATAAAGCCTGAAATCGCTACAACTGAGGCTATTTTTATGAATTTCTTGGTATTCAAAACAGTCGGAATTTGGGGAGTAGTGCAGGCACTTCTTCTTTATATTTAAGATAGGACTTGCCATGAATTTCGATCAATTTCTTCTCCTCGAAATAGATACCAATTGGGAGATAAAGCAGCAATGCAATCAAACTGATAAGATTTACGAGCAAAGGGTTATAAATAAAATAGCCAAGGAAAATCAGAATAGTACCTGAGTATAAGGGATGACGAATTTTGCCTTGAAGTTTGTCCGTCTTTAAAGCAGTTTCCGAAGCGTCTTCTTTTTTCAAGCCTAGAAAAACCCTAAGACTATAATTTCTGAAACCTCGCTTGATCACAAAAAAACCCAATGAGGCAATGAGTAAACCAATAGCAAAGGTGGTTTGGTTGGGTGGTAGTACAAAACCGCTATAAATACTTGCGCCTAGTAATAGTGTAAATCCAAAAGTCAGTGTGGAGAAAATACTGTAAATCAGTCGGTAAGTTTTGGGGCCAAAGGGCTGTTTGGCTTTTACCTTATTTGAAAGCAAAAGGCTATGAAGGGAATAGAAAACTACCCAGCAGCCAAAGAATAAAATATGATTCAATATCATCAGGGACAATTATAAGGATAATTTTTGGCTGAAGGTTCACTGCCTTTGATCGGTCGTAAAAAAATGCATAAAATGCGACAGGTATACTTCATTCAAATTATCTTCAAGTCAGATTTCATTTTTTCAGTGTCATGAATCGTATCGACCGACTTACCGCAATTCTTATTCAGCTTCAATCTAAAAAAATTGTGACCGCACAAGAAGTGGCCGATCATTTTGAGATCAGTCTTCGAACGGTATATAGAGATATGAGGGCCTTAGAAGAAGCTGGAATTCCGCTGGGTGCCGAAGCTGGCAAAGGTTATTTTATAATGGAGGGTTATCATTTGCCTCCTGTAATGTTCAGCCAAGAAGAGGCCAACGCGATGGTATTAGGTGCCAAGTTAATTGAAGGCCAAACGGATAGCTCGATCAAAAAGCACTTTACAGAAGCCATGTTCAAAATCAAGTCGGTATTGAAGAGTGCGGGTAAAGATGAACTAGAGAAATTGGAATCTCAAATAGAAGTGAGGCATTATGCGCCAATGCCAAGCGATGACTTCCCGAATAATTTTCTTTCCACGATTCAACAGGCATTGATCGACAGACGGGTATTGAGATTTCGATATTATGCCAATTACACTGATGACTTCACCATGCGTGATGTGGAGCCAATTGGGCTTATTTTTTATGGAAACCGCTGGCATTTGTTGGCTTATTGTCGATTGAGAAAAGCACCAAGAGATTTCAGGGTAGATCGAATTGTGAAGCTGGAATCACTGGATCAGCATTTCAATGTTGATGAAAATATTCAGTTCAAAGATTTCTTTACGGACTTAATGCATGGCACGGAGCTGGAAGAGGTAGTTATCTCCGTAGATAAAGACATCGCTCGGTTTATTTCGGAGCAAAAGTACACGCAGGGCTTTGTAAGCGAAGAAGCAAAAGGCGATCGTATTGAAATGACCTTTTTAGTGCCAGGTTTGGGCTATTTTTCGCGTTGGTTGTTGATGCTAGGCAAATCAACCACCATAATTTCCCCTAAAAAACTCAATTCAATGGTATTCGAAAGGATCGAGGAATTAAGAAGTCATTATGGCGATCACCCGCACTAACAAACCAGTCAGGTTTCTGTAATTCGAACTGATGTTCACAATGTAAATTGGGCTGTCTTTCCATCCAAACCTTACAGGTTTTCATGCTGCGTCAAACCTGCAAGGTTTTGATCATTCGAAGAGCAGGTGGTAATGTGACTTTTGCTGTTTAAAAGACTCAAACCTTACAGGTTTTCATGCTACTTCAAACCTGCAAGGTTTTGGTCGTTCAAGCTGTAAATGATAATTTGAATTGAGCTGTCTTTCCATCCAAACCTTACAGGTTTTCTACATTGAAAAAAATCAAATTTCCGAAAATACTACTGACATAGGGTTGTCACTTGACCTCACTTATTTTGAAGAAAAAATAAGAGATGATTGTGACCAAACTCAACCTGACCAAATCCTATCCAGAGTATTATTCAGCTACGTTGACACCCAACTTAGTGGAACTAGAACCTTGCAATTACCTTTCGATTCAAGGTAATTCTTCACCAGAAGATGCGCTCTTTGTTTCTGCCATCGAGGAGATTTATGCGATGGCCTATCAAATCAAATTCATGTTTAAAGCCGAAGAAATGGATTTCGTTGTGCCTAAAATGGAAGCTTTTTGGTGGGTAGAGGGCGAATTGCCATTCGAAGAAGCTCCAAAAGAAGAATGGCATTGGAACATACTAATTCGTATGCCTGATTTTGTGGGTGAAGGCGAGGTTAAAATTGCCAGCGAGGTATTGATCGAGAAGGCTAAACTTCAGGCCGACCACAGGGTTAAGCTGACTTCATTTCATGAAGGCAAATCAGTGCAGGTATTGCATATCGGTGGTTATGACGAAGAGGAGGAATCAATTGCTAAAATTGAAAAATTCATGGAAAATGAAGGTCTTCAAATCAATGGTCGTCATCACGAAATCTATCTTTCCGACCCAAGAAAAGTATCAAAAGAAAAACTAAGAACGATTATTAGATATGCTGTGAAATAAACTAAGATTCAAAACAACACTGTTCTTAAATCATGATAAACCAAGGCATATGGTCTTGGTTTTATTTGTTTTTGGTCATTGTTCTGCCCAATTTAGGTCTAATGAAAATCCTTATCGCCCCAGATAAATTCAAAGGGTCACTGACAGCTATGGAAGTGTGCAATGCACTTCAAGCAGGTATCCACGACATAGATAGCAATATTGAAGTAATTAAACTTCCCTTGGCGGATGGAGGCGAAGGCACTCTAGATTTATTGGAACAAAGCTTCAACTTAAAACGAATTGAGGTCCAAGTAAATGATCCTTTGATGAGGCCAATCTCAACCTATTATCTCTCTGATCGCGATACGGCTTATATCGAAATGGCGAAGGCTTCTGGCCTTCAATTATTAAATGCAGAAGAAAGAAATCCACTCTTAACTTCGACTTATGGAACGGGCGAAATGATTGCAAATGCCCTTGATAAAGGAGTGAAAAAGATAGTCTTGCTCATTGGAGGAAGTGCCACGAGCGAGGCTGGTATTGGAATGGCCGCAGCTTTGGGATACCATTTTAAAACTATTAATGACCTTCCATTTACGCCCAATGCAGCCGCTTTAGCTTCGATTGAAGGAATGGATTTTTCTAGAATTCATCCACGTTTAAACCAAGTTGAGTTTACTGTTTGGTCGGATGTGAAGAATCCACTTTTTGGGAAAAATGGGGCAGCTTTTGTTTACGGGCCGCAAAAAGGCGCAAGTCCAGACGCTGTAGAACGAATTGATCATGGATTAAGGCATTTAGCAAAAACCTTGAATAATGGTTTCGAAATGAAGGAAGGAGCAGGGGCGGCTGGTGGTTTGGGCTACGGTGCCATGACTTTCTTAAATGCCAAATTGATGTCTGGAATTGAAGCGATTTTGGCATTAAGAGATTTAGACACTCATTTAGCTGATGTCGACCTTGTGATCACAGGAGAAGGAAAATTGGATGGACAAACGCTTGAAGGCAAAGTAGTTTCTGGCGTGGCGAATGGCGCTAAGGCAAAAAATATTCCTCTGGCCATTTGTTGTGGAAGAAAGGAAGAGGCTGAATTGGCTCTAAATAATTTTAATGCTATTTCAGTTTTGGACATCAGATCCCGAACTCAAAACAATCAAGAAGCCATGCAAAACGCAGCTTTCTACTTGCGCCAAATGGGACAAGAATTGGCTCGAAATATTAAACCCAACTACTGAAACACATTTTTTGACCCAATACCCAATACCAACTAACTTCCCTTCACAAAATCAACCACTTTCCTTACCGAACCATGTGTTTTAAGGAGTGTTTCAGCGGTATTTTTATCGACTTGAAGGATTTCCATGATCATTTTAGCTCCTCTATCTACCAGTTTATTATTTGAGAGCTGCATGTCTACCATTTTATTGCCTTGTACTTTGCCCAATTGAATCATTACTGAAGTTGAAATCATATTCAAAACCAGCTTTTGTGCTGTCCCGGCTTTCATTCGGGTGCTTCCTGTGATGAACTCAGGCCCAACAACAGGCTCAACAGGGAATTCAGCTTCCCAAGCCAATGGACTGTCTGGGTTGCAGCTAATACAGCCTGTCAAAAGGCCATTTTCTTTTGCCTTTTTTATTCCGCCAATCACATAAGGCGTTCTTCCAGAAGCCGCAATACCAACCACCGTATCCTTGTGATTGACCATATGCTCTTGCAAATCTTTCCAAGCTTGGTCAGTATCATCTTCGGCAAATTCCACCGCCTTTCGAATGGCACTGTCTCCACCTGCAATTATGCCCACTACCACTCCGTGTTCTACTCCAAAGGTGGGAGGGCATTCCGAGGCGTCCACAACTCCTAATCTTCCACTTGTGCCTGCCCCAATGTAAAAGAGTCTTCCGCCTTTTTGCATCCGGGGCACAATCTGTGCTACCAAAGCTTCAATTTGAGGAATGACCTTTTGCACCGCCAAGGACACAGTTTGGTCTTCGCGATTGATATTGGTAAGCAAATCGGCCACAGTCATTGACTCTAGTGCATTGTATATTGATTCAGATTCGGTAACGTTAATCTCCATTGACTGAAAAGTTTTATCTTCGATTCAAACTTACACTTTATGACTAACATTTCCCCAGTTCGCTTTCTCATATTGACTTTCGTTATTGGCCTTATTGCTTTACCTCTTTCGGCTCAAAAAATCACTAATGCGGATTTGGAAGCCCTGAGCAAGGCAAAAGCGGTCAGTTCACTGAATGGAGAATTGAGGGATTTTCTAAGCATCCCGAACAATGCCCTGATTGATGAACATGTAAGAAATAACCTGAATTATCTGACCAAGGCCTTTAAGAAAAGGGGATTTACAACTACCGAATTACCCACAATTTCTCGTACAGCGCTTTTGGCCGAAAAAAAGGTAGAAGGAGCAGAAAATACCGTGCTTTTCTATATGCACTTTGACGGCCAGCCCATTGACCCAAGTAAATGGGAACAGCCAGATGCTTATAAACCTGTATTAAAACGAAGAAAAGCGGATGGCATCGGGTGGGAAATTATTGATTGGGATTTGGCAGAAGATGATTTTGATGACGAGTGGAGGATTTTTGCCCGTTCGGCATCGGATGATAAATCACCCATCATTATGTTTTTGCAGGCCATGGATATTATGGCCGAAAGAGAACAGGAGCTGAATTATAATGTCAAGGTCATTCTTGATCCTGAGGAAGAGCAAGGTTCTATTGGCTTACCTGGGGCAGTGAAAACTTACAGCCAGCAACTCTCTGCCGATCGTATGGTGATTTTAGATGGGCCAGTGCATGACTCCAACCGACCAACCTTGGTTTTCGGTACAAGGGGAATTGCCGAAATCGAATTGACCGTATATGGACCAAGAACGCCTCAGCACAGTGGTCATTTTGGGAATTACGCTCCTAATCCTGCTTTGCGCTTGTCCAAGCTTTTGGCTTCGATGAAAGATGATGAAGGCAGAGTGACCATTACAGGATTTTATGATGGCATTGAACTAACTCCCGCTATTCAGGCCATTTTAAAGGCAGTACCAGATGATCAAGAGCAGATTAAAAAAAGGGTTGGGATTGCCTCTACAGATAAAGTAGGCTTGAATTATCAAGAGGCCATGCAATTTCCATCGTTGAATATCCGTGGATTGCAATCAGGTTGGGTGGGCGATGAAGCTCGGACCATTGTTCCTGATAAAGCGGTAGCCACAATGGATATTCGCCTAGTCCCTGAATCAGATGGAGCGCGTTTGGTGGCATTGGTGAAAAGGCATATCAAAGACGCAGGTTATTACATCATTGAAAAAAGAGAGCCTACAGAAGAAGAACGATTGGCCCATGGAAAAATCATTCGCTTCGACCATGATGCAGGTGCCATGTGGAAGGCCTTTTATACGCCAGTGATTTCTTCAACAGGATTATGGTTGTACGAAACCTTAAGCAAGGCGCATAATTCAGAAGTAGCAAGAATCCGTTTGGCAGGTGGTTCCGTACCGATTGCTTTCTTCGTACAAGAATTAAAAATCCCAGCGGTATTGGTGCCTTTAGTCAATCCAGACAACGGTCAGCACAGTCCGAATGAAAACCTTCGCTTAGGCCATTACAGAAATGGGATTAAAAGTGTGCTAGCAATCTTGAACTCTGATTTTTAGCCGCCAGAGAATGGTAAATCAGTTGATCGGTGAATCAGGGAAAAGGGAATACGTTTTCTCAAAGAAAGTTAGCGCTAACAGCTAACACCAATAGTAGAACGACAGAAACAAAACAAACAGACAATGAGTTACGACCTCTATTTTTACAAACGAAAAAATTCCAACTTGACAGAAAGTCAAATTGCTGAATATTTAACCAACAACTTGACTTCAACAAGTGAAAGCGATACCCAATGGTTCGTTGAAAATGAAGATACGGAAACATATTTTTCATTTGACCAAAATGAACCTGAAACAGATGAAGAAAGTATTGAGCTTTTTGAAAACTTTACCGACTTTGACAACACTCATTTTACTTTCAACTTAAATTATTTGAGACCTGACTTTTTTGGGCAGTTTGCATTTGAGTTTGTTGACAAATTCATAAAAGACCTTGACTTATTTGTCCTTAACCCACAATCAACAACCGACCCAGACAATCCTTTAAAACCAAAAGAGAATGAACTTTATGAAAACTGGTCGGAAACAAATTCAAGGAACTCCGCAAACTTTTTTAAAGAATACGGACTTGAATTTTATCCTTTAGAGAAATCAAACGACTTTTATAACTATAATCGCAACAAGTCATTATTACAAGAAAAATTAGGCGACAACTATTATGTGCCAAAACTTTACTTGTTTAAAAGAAAGTCGGACGGACAAATAGTAACAATCTGCACTTGGACAGAACACATACCAAAAGTTTTTCCTCCTGCTGATTATTACTTGCTGACAAAGAAATATAAAAAACTATTCAGGACAGTTGAAGAAGCTGGACTTATAAGTTCAGACACTTTTAAAAATAGATTTGGCAGTTTCCTTGACAATTTTGAATTTAAAAATTGTAAAATAATACACCCTGACAAAGCAGAAAAAGTCAAGGACATTTTTAACTCGACAAAAATAGAGTTTAAACTTGCTGACTTTTTTGAAAGAATGCAATTTGAAAAATTAGTAAACGTAAAACCGAATGAATAGAACTACTGGTGTTAGCAGCTAACTACTGATGAAACAAAGCCAATCCAGCGATTGGGTGCTCGGTTATATGTTTGATGTGAATCCCTTGATCTACGGCCACTTTCCTTAAAATATTGCTGAAGTAATAGGCCACTGATCCAGTGAAATGAACGGGTACTTCTTTATAACCTTCGTATTTTGCCACGTTCTTTGTCACAAAAGTGGTAAAGCCATCATAAACCAACTGATACATATAGGGCTCGTGAATATTTTCGCTTATAAATTTTGCGAAGCTGGCTAAAAAGCGTCCTGGCATGGGTTCTTGATAAATTTTGGTTAAAAAACCGTCTCTGGTCAATCCAAAACGCTCTTTGAACAAAAGACGCAAATGCTCTGGCATTTCCTTTCTGTAATACTCTGTTACTAAAGTCTTTCCTAAATAAGTGCCTCCGCCTTCATCGGCTATTGCCCAGCCCAAAGAAGGAACGTTCCCAATAATGTTTTCACCGTCATACAAGCATGAATTTGTTCCAGTGCCAATGATACAAGCAATCCCTTTTTCTTTACCGCAAAGTGAACGTGCCGCAGCTAACAGGTCATGGTTGACATCAATTTTTGCAGTGGGGTAGTAGCGCTTTAAAAGCTTCGCGATTTTATCGCGATTTACACCAGAAGAACAGCCTGTGCCATAATAATAGATCTCATCAAGCCGATCAGGAATTTGGTTGTGAAGGTCCTGGATCACCTTCAGCATTTCTTTTTCGGTTTGATAATAAGGATTAATGCCTAGCGTGCGGGCTTGCTCTATGCTACCGTCCTCGTTGATCAGTCGCCAATCTGTTTTGGTGAATCCGCTATCTGCGATTAAAATTTTCTGCATTGAATTGTTACGAAAAGCCAAAAATAACATTTCGTGCGAAACCATCGGTGTTTGTCATTCGTCTAATAATTTGGTTTATAAAATAAACTACTTTATAATTGTAAAAATATTGACCAATGGAAGAGAAAGAAATATCACCAGAGGAGAGTTTAAAACTCATTCAGTCCATGATCGGAAAGGCCAGAAGGCAGTATTCTGATAACAGCATCTTCTTTTTGTTATGGGGTTGGATTGTGCTTGTGGCTAGTTTGACTCACTATTATTTGGCAGTTTACACCTCTTTCGAAGATCCATACATAGGTTGGTCGCTCACCCTTGTTGGGGCTGTAGCCTCTGCAGTGATTGGCGCCAAAAAGGGGAAAAGTCGTTTGGTTAAAAATTACATGGACAAAATGTATGGCTGGCTCTGGTTAAGCTTAGGCTTGGCGATGTTTACAATTATTTTCAATGGTGAACTTGTAGGTTGGAATACGGTGCCATTTATCCTTTTATTTGCAGGAGTGGGAACAGCAGTGTCGGGTGCAATGATGAATTTTAAGCCTATGCAATTTGGGGCACTGGCTTTTTGGATTTTGTCAATTATTGCCTTCAGACAATCCGAAAATGACCAAATGTTGTTAATGGCTTTAGGGGTGGCCTTGGGTTATTTGTTGCCTGGTTATATCATGAAAGCTAATTCGAAGAAACATGGGGTTTGATCAATTAGATCCACTTTTACACTCTCAATTAAGGTTGGCCGTGATGTCGCTTTTGATCAGTGTAGAAAGTGCAGATTTCGTTTACATCAAAGAACAAACCGAATCCACAGCGGGCAATTTGAGTGTTCAAATTGATAAGTTGTCAACTGCAGGTTATATCGAGGTCACCAAACAATTTGAGGGAAAAAAGCCGAAGACCACCTGTAAAATTACGTCTAAGGGCATAACCGCTTTCGAAACATACGTGAAAACAATTCAGCAATACCTTAAGCCATAATTTTTTTGTCAATATGGTTTATAAAATAAACTAGTTTGTAATTCTAAAATTTAAAATCATGAAAAACAGAAATTCACAGTACAAATCGCTAAAAATGATTTTTATAATCTTCACCTTTTTATTCGGTGCTTTATTTGGTCAATCTGCCATGGCTCAAACTGGCACAACAAGTAGTGCAGCCATGGAAAAGCTCGCAAACTGGGTAGGTCAGTGGAAGGGAGAAGGTTGGTCTATGGACGAAACTCAGCAGAGGTCTACATTCACGGTAGAAGAAAATATTCAATTGAAGGTAGGTGGCCATGCCATCTTAGCCGAAGGCATTGGAAAGGATAAGGCTACAGGCGAAGTAGGCTTTGAGTCGCTAGGGATTATCTACTTCGATAATCAATTGAATCATTATCAAATCAAATCTTTTATCGCTGACGGCAACATGGCACTGACCAAAGCAACGGTCAACGATCAGGGTCAATTCATGTGGCAGTTTGATATTCCAAACGGAAGCATTCGATATACCATGAACATTTCGGGAGATACTTGGAATGAAAAAGGTGAATATATTATGAAAGGTACCGGACAGGCTTTTCCAATACTGGAAATGAACCTGACGAGAGTAAAAAAATAAGTCGGCCATGATAGATCAGCTTATCGAAAATTCTAGGATGGTGCATAGCTATTTGGGACTTTTTCACACCAGTATCGCTTTTTTTGCCATGGCCTTTGGTGCCATTGTGTTGCTCAGGCCAAAAGGAACGCAGCGGCATAAGCAAATGGGCTATGCCTATGTAGTCTGCATGCTTTTGCTTAATGGCTCTGCTTTTGGGATTTATAATTTCGGGGGAAAACCATCACTGTTCCATGCGTTTGCCATCATAAGCTTGGTGACTTTAGTGGCTGGATTGCTCCCTGCCATGCGTAAAAAGTCGAAGGATTGGTATAAAAGGCATTTCTACTTTATGAGTTGGTCGGTAGTGGGCTTGTATTGCGCTTTTTGGGCCGAAACGGGAACAAGGTTACTTAATGGGAAGGAATTTTGGTGGGTGGTAATGCTCGCGACTATCGCTACTTCGATGATTGGGATGATCCTGATCAACAGGACGGCAAAGCGTTTATTTGTTTCGGCTTAGAAAACTTAAATGCAAGTTGGTCTAATACCTATTCTTGATTGTAATAGGCTGAATAAAACAAGAAACGCTGACCTTTCGATCAGCGTTTCTTCCAAATTAAACCTATTGACTAAACTATTTATCTTGGCCTGCTCAAGGGCGAATTCCTTATTTAGAAATTCTATAATATTTTGAGCTTGCGGTTGAAGTCAGGTAATCGGCTTGGTTCACCAGGTTTCTAACTGTTGCGTTTGATGAAGGATTGCCTTGAGCGACCAACTCATTTTCGGCATTAAAGATTTTTACTTCTGCTAAGTTTTCAGCTTCAACATCCTGATAAACTTCTTCAATAATGCTCAGTTCTTCATCTTCAGAAAGCATACTTTCAATTTCAGCAATAAGCTGAACTTCTTCTTTCGAACGAATATCGTTCTTACTTTCAGTCGACTTTACAAAACCTGCCTGAAACAGGGTAACCAATGCTAATGATAAAGCGATTAGTGCGCTTAAGTTTTTTTGAGTTTTTACCGTTGAGCTTTTCATGACCGTATTATTTTGAGTTTTTGACCTTTGTTCGTTTGAACGTGCCATGTTATAGTCAATGGACGTGCCATGGATTGTAACTAACTGATAAAGAGTAATTAAAATATTTTTTGGTAAGAATTGGCAGGAAAAAGTGTTACGATAACGTACACCTTTCGGTCATTAATCGCACAGTTTTCAGATGAATCGGACGGGTTATTGGTGCAGCAAACCCACGACCATAAACTTCTCAAATACCTTTTCGGTATGAGGTGCATCTTGAAGCTCGTCTGTCAAATCTTGCCCAGCCCAATGTTCGTAATGCATTCCTTTTTTCCAAAGTCGAGAAGCGCTTACATCATAGATTTTACCGTGATAAGCCACCCAAATTTCAGGTCGGTCTTGGCCATTGCGAAGGGCGAGTTGGGCGGTGGTATAAGTCTTAATATCCATAACCCTTTTCGTCCATGTAGATTTTAATCTCTTCTTTGGAAGTGTAAAAAGAGAAATCGAACATCAAAGGACCGAGGCCATGGTCGATGGCTACTTTGTCCGCTTTCTTTTCAAAAGTAATCCTGTACTTATCTGAACTCACATAGCGCAATAGCCCAAAGAGCGTTCCGAAATAGCCTCTTTCTTCGTACTGAATAAAGTGGGCCATTTCATGCCCCAATGCTGCAATTTGCTTGTTAAGCCCCAGTCTTTCCATAAAGGAGTTTTCATGGATGATGATTTTATAGATTTTGCTCTTTCTCGGTTTAATAAAGTTGAAGGGAGAAAAACTGGCTTCGACTGGTGCTCCTTTTACCTTTCTAATGATCACCTTAATTTTTCTATTCTGTAGTAATGGATAGTGGCTTACGGCCAACAAAGTAGCCAATTCCATCTGCTCAGCATTTTGGTAGCTGATTTTCTGCCCATATAAATTTCGTAGAGAATCTATTTTTTGGCTATAGTCAATATCGCTATAGGTTTTAGGAAAATCATTGGCAGTTTGTGCTATCGCTACCGCACTGGCCAAGAGCAATGCGAATAGGCCAATGGGCCTAACCAGGTACTGATGATATTGACAACTTATGCTCACCTGGTATTGTAATAGGTGTAATCCCTCAAAATGGTATAAAGGAAAGGCACTGGATCGAGATCGGATTCGATATTCAATTTCTGCTTCACTTTTTCCGTCAATAAAATCACGGGCTTGGAGTTCGAAAAATCGGCCCTCATCCTAAGGCTTTCCTTAATAATGGCCACATCTTTATCGCTCAATATTTTTACTTCCGGAAACATGGGCTCATAATTATCTTCCATTTTTTCGACCAATTGCAGGCGCGATACTTTTTCGGTTTTCTTCACTTTCACCACTGTGGTGCCTGCGGCCAAATCACCCAAGCGCTGTCCATTCTCCGTCATCGCAATGCAAATTATGGCTACCGCACCAGAGAATATGACGTCAATCGGTCTCAAAATCCAACGTAAAATATACCCGCCAATCGTAGGTGGGCCACCATCCAATCGAACCACTCGAATGCCTAAAGCTTTCTTCCCAACGGATTGGCCATTGTTGAGGATTTCCATGTACAGGTCATAAAAGAAAATAGGGAAATAAAAGAGCAAGTTGATCCACTGGCTATCGAAAAAACTAACCGCTTCAAGAAAATAATAAATGCCCACGGAATAGGCAATGAAGATGGTTAAGTCTACTAAAAAGGCCAGAATGCGGCTTCCCACCCCAGCTTTTTCTTGTTCAATAAGTACGTTTTGCGTTGTTTGAATGCTTACTTGCATGATTTTGTATGCTTATCTAATTTTTCGGAAGTCCGTATTTCACCTTCGATTCGATTTTGTAAGTATAAAAAGAATTCTTTCCAATAATTCAGAAATTTGTCAAATAAAAACAACCGTCTTTTTTGGATTCGATTTGTATATTGGGCTTTAATCTAAATAAAGGGACGCTTTCATGCGCGAGGCAGCTTTCGTTAAGCAAAATGTGAAAAAATGGGAACAGTTTGAAGAGTTGCTTCAGGGCACTTCTACCGATCCCGATAAATTATCGGATTTATTTATTCAAGTAACCGATGATTTAGCTTTCGCGAATACCCAATACCCTGACAGCAGAACCTATGCTTATTTGAATGGTTTAGCCTCTAAAATCCATGCGCAGATTTACAAGAATAAGAATGAAGACCGAAAGCGCTTTGTGTATTTCTGGAAAACGGAAGTGCCTCTAGTCGTTCGAAAATCGCATACCAAACTGCTTTATGCTTTTATCATTTTTGCGGTATCAGTAATTATCGGCATTGTTTCTCAAAACATGGAAACTGATTTCGTCCGCATTATTCTCGGAGATAATTACGTGAACATGACCTTAGAAAATATTGAAAAGGGTGATGTTTTGGCGGTTTATGGGCGAGGAGGACAGATGGATACTTTCTTTGCCATTACCTTCAACAATGTAAGGGTTTCGTTTTTAGCATTTGCGGCTGGCCTATTGGTATCGGTGGGTACGGGCTATTTACTTTTCCAAAATGGTGTTATGGTTGGTTGCTTCTTCACCTTTTTAGGTCAGCAGGGTTATTTGAATGAAGCATTTAAAGTAGTGATGCTCCATGGTACACTTGAACTTTCGGCCATTGTATTGGCAGGAGGGGCGGGCTTCGTAATGGGAAATAGCATTTTGTTTCCAGGCACTTATTCCAGAATGGCTTCATTTAAACGCGGTGCCATTGAAGGTTTGAAAATTGTTATGGGACTAATGCCTGTCTTCATTTTAGCTGGTTTTATCGAAGGTTTCTTTACTAGATTCACAAATATGCCAATTGCCATTAGCCTTTTCGTAATCACGGGTTCTGCAGCCTTTATTATTTACTATTATATTTTCTACCCAATCAAAGTAGCCAATGCGCACAAAAAGAGTATTCCAAGTTCGTAAAGCCAGAAACTTCAGCGAAAAGCTGGAAGGTACTTTTGATTTTATCAGAGTAACGGCCAAGCCATTGTTCAAAAGCCTTTTCTTTTTCACTAGCCCTTTCGTACTCGTGGGTACTTTCTTGTTCTCAAATCTATTCTCTTCCTTGATGGCAATCACTCAAAGTGCAGATTCTGGTGTTGAGCCTGATTTGAGCAGCATTATGAGTATTGGGGTTTCGGCTTTTGGCTTTCTTTTTCTAATGATTTTTGCTGGCACCATGGTTGTTTCGGTCATTTATGCCAACATCCGATTGTACGAACTGAACCAAAATGCTGATTACACCATCAATGAGGTTTGGGAAAAAACCAAAAAAATGTATTGGCCTATTTTTGGCGCTACCTTTTTGTACGGGGTATTTTTTTTCGTGGCGTATTTCGTAATCATGATCCCCGCCAGTTTAATTCTGGTTTTCTTATCCATTCTACTTATTCCCGTTGTCTATCTGGTTTTTGCTTTTTTCTTGGTGCTCATGTTCACGGCACTTCCTGCCCAGATTTTTGGTCGAAAAAGTCTTGGGAATGCCATTTCACACAGTTTTAAATTATTAAAAGGCAATTGGTGGTCAAGTTTGGGCTTGCTCATTTTACTCATGTTGATCTACAATGTAGTGAGCGTGGTTTTTAGCATTCCGTTTTACGTGGGTATGGTTTTCAGTGTGGTCAGCGCATTGGAGGTAGATTTGATGCAGGAAACTCCGATGTACATGGTATTGCTCAACTATCTTGCTGGCGCTATTTTGCTCGTAGGTACCTTCATTACTTATTCAGTGCCAATTGTTGGAATGACTTTGCAGTATTTCAACCTTTCAGAAATCAAAGAGGCGACTTCACTAATTGAGAGAATTGATTCGTTTGGCGAAGCAGAACCCGAGGAGGAAGAACATTATTAAAACCGTAGTTACCATATTGCTCTTTTTCCTTTCTTTCAATGGATTGAAGGCTCAAACGCTTGCGCCAGTGCCTGCGGATTCTACTGAGATAAGACAATTTGATGAAGCCAAAATTGCTGAATTGAAGGAAAGCGGAGACTTCGATTATGTAGAAGGGAAAGAAGAAGTTCCTTCGATTTTAGAGCGTATTTGGAATTTCATCATCGGCATAATCGATCGGCTTTTTAGCGCTGCCACCAATACTCCGTTCGGAAAGGTGGTCCTTTACTGCGCACTTTTCGTCCTTTTGATCGTTGCCATCATCAAACTTTTGAACATCAACGTGCGAGATGTTTTCTACTCAAGTACCGATAAAAAGACCTTGGATTTCGAGTTTTTAGAAGACAATATCAACGACCTTAATTTGGATCAATTGCTGCAAGAGGCCCTCTCTAAAGCTGATTATCGTTTGGCTGTTCGATTGGTCTATTTAAAAACTTTGAAGGGACTTAATGAAGCCCATGCGGTAGAATGGGAATCGGGTAAAACCAATTACGAGTACTTATATGAATTGAAGCAAGAAGCCATTAAGTCTTCATTTCGCGATTTATGCTATTACTTTGATTACGCTTGGTATGGTGATTTCGAAGTGAAACAAAGTCATTATGAAAAGGCTTCGGCCAACTCGATAGACATTCTTACAAGAATAGAAAAGGGAGGGGCTGCAGCATGAAAGGCGAACGAAAATATTACCTCATTATCTTTTCTATCTTTTTGATTTTGTTCCTGATTCAACAAAGTCAAAAAAAGCCGACTAATTACGATCATACTTATTCGCACCGAGATAAAAATCCATATGGCGGTTATGTGCTTAAGACTTTATTGCCAGAATTTTTAGGAGATAATGAGGTGCAAAGCCTTAACCTTACTTTATATGAACTGCAAGATGAATTCGAGTTGGATAACAACCTGATTTTAATTGCCGACCAAATTAATTTGAGCGATGAAGACACAGATGTGCTCCTCGATGGTGTTGGTTTGGGCATGACCGCCTTTATCTCTGCCAATAGCATTGGGGGCAAACTGGCAGATACTTTGAAGTTTTTTACGGCACGCAACGAGTTTGAGTATGTGGCATCTGGGAATACAGATACCTCAAGTGTCAATTTGGTGAATTCATCATTGGCGAGCAGTAGCTTCCGTTTTAAAAAAGATGCCATTGCCTACTATTTTGATGATTTGGACAGCCTCGATCATAAAGTTTTGGCCAATAATGCTGAGGGAAAACCTGTTGCCATTGCCGTAAAATGGGGTGCTGGAAAGATGGTTTTGAGTACTACACCTTTGGCTTTCACCAATAACTATTTCTTTTTTGAAGAAAACAACCGATTTGCCTCAGCACTGATGAGCGAATTGCCAGCCCAGTCAACTATTTGGACGGAGTATTATCAATTAGGTAGGCTTCAATTTGGCTCGCCATTGAGCATTATTATGAAAACCTCTGCGCTCCGTTTGGCCTATACCATTGCCTTGGTCAGTCTAACGCTTTTTATGATTTTCGAAGCAAAACGGAGACAAAGGATCATTCCTATTATTGTTCCTTTAAAGAATACAACGGTAGATTTCATCAAAACCATAGGTAACCTTTATTTGAGAAAGGGAAACCACAAGGACATTGCGTTAAAGCGTATTCAGTATTTATTAGAGCACATTAGAACGAAGTACTATCTCAATTTTGAAAAATTCAATGCCGACTTTTTCGAGAAGTTGGCTGCGAAGTCTGGCCAAGATGTGATTTCGATCAAAAAGCTCTTCGACCAAATTGAAAGAATTAAAAACAAGGCACAAGTTAGTGCGCAAGAGCTGCAACTGCTGAGCCAACAAATAGAAGTTTTTTATGGAAGAAAATAATGAAAACCCAGCCGAATTCGAAAGTAGATTAGACCTGTCTGAACTTCAGGCTGCGGTAGATCAAGTGAGGGCAGAAATTGCCAAAGTGTTGGTAGGTCAACAAGTTGTGGTGGACATGCTCATGGTGGGCATCCTTTCAAACGGGCATATTTTGCTGGAAGGAGTGCCTGGCGTGGCCAAAACGCTCACAGCAAAATTAGTAGCTAAAGTCATTGACGCAGGTTTTTCTCGTGTTCAGTTCACGCCAGATTTAATGCCTTCAGACGTGCTTGGAACTTCCATTTACAATCAAAAAACTTCAGATTTTGAATTTAGGAATGGGCCGATCTTTTCGAATATCATCCTAATCGATGAAATTAACCGTGCTCCAGCCAAAACCCAGGCAGCACTTTTCGAGGTGATGGAAGAGAGGCAAGTGACTGTAGATGGCAAAACCCACAAAATGAGTGAGCCTTATATGGTCATCGCTACACAGAACCCTATTGAACAAGAAGGAACATATCGCTTACCAGAAGCTCAGCTCGATCGTTTCCTTTTTAAACTTACGGTAGATTACCCTTCTTTGAATGACGAAATAGCAATTCTGTTGAATCATCATGAACAAAAGGTAGGCGCAGATTTAAGTCAAGTCAATGCAGTTTTGAAGCCCAAAGCCATTAAGCTTTTCAAAGAATTGGTGGCGCAAGTCCATGTAGAACCAGAAATGCTCAAATACATCGCAGAGTTGGTGAATCAAACTAGGCAACATCCTTCTATCTATTTAGGTGCTTCGCCACGTGCTTCTGTTGCCATTATGGTAACTGCCAAGGCATTTGCTGCCATGAATGGAAGGGACTTTGTAACGCCAGAAGATGTCAAATTCATGGCCGCACCAGTGATGAGGCATAGAATTATCCTTACTCCAGAAAGTGAAATGGAAGGCATTTCCGCTGATGAAGTGATCAAAGAAATTGTCGCTAAAGTAGAGGTGCCTCGCTAGTGAAGTGGATCAAGCCATTATATTTCAATAACCGAGCTTTTCAAGCGGCAGGAATCATTGTGTTCCTTGCCATTCTGGGCTATAGTGTCGATTTTTTCGAGACCATTGCTAGGTTGTTGATTTTTGGTTTGTTGGCGCTTTTGGTCATAGATATCATTCTCTTGTTTAGGGTGAAAAAAGGGATGAAGGCTGAGCGCTTTGCTCCCGAAAAATTCTCGAATGGCGATGAAAATCCAATCAAGCTTTCCGTTCAAAACTTTTATCAATTCGAAGTCAATCTGACCATTATTGACGAGGTGCCAGCCCAGTTTCAAATGCGCGAGGCCAACTTTAAAGTGAAGCTAGATTCAGGAGGATCACAAGTTATCAACTACACTTTAAGACCAGTAAAAAGAGGCGAATACCACTTTGGTAAATTGAATATTTTGACACAATCGCCCATTGGTTTGATCTCTCGAAGGTTTCAATTTGCAGAACCAGTCATGGTGCCTGTTTATCCCTCATTTATTCAAATGCGCAAGTATGAGTTACTGGCCATTTCGAATGACCTTACCATGCAAGGCATCAAGAAAATCAGAAGACTGGGGCATAACCAAGAATTCGAGCAGATCAAGGAATATGTAGCTGGCGATGATTTCAGAACTGTAAATTGGAAAGCAACCGCCCGAAAAGCACAGTTGATGGTGAATACCTATCAAGATGAAAAGTCGCAACAGGTGTATTCGCTGATTGATAAAAGCAGGGTGATGAAAATGCCTTTTGAAGGCATGAGTCTCTTAGATTACGCCATCAATGCTACTTTGGCCCTTTCGAATATTGCCATTAAAAAAGGAGACAAGGCTGGGTTAATTTCATTTCAGAATAAAGTGAATACGGTTTTGCCAGCAAGCAAGCGGAACAAGCAAATGCAGTTGATTCAAGAATCACTTTACAATCAAAAGACAGCTTTCAAGGAAGCTGATTTTTCACGTCTGTTTGTGGCGGTAAAGCGGAAGCTCACCCAAAGGAGTTTGCTAATGCTCTACACCAATTTTGAATCTATGGCAGGTTTGGAGAGGCAATTGCCCTTTCTTAGAAACTTGTCTAAAAGCCATGTATTGGTAGTTATATTCTTCCAAAATACTGAGCTCACGGATTTTCTTGAGAGTAGACCAAAAGCAGTTAAGGACATTTATTATAAAACTATAGCCGAAAAGTATGACCATGAAAAAAGGTTGATCGTAAGAGAATTACGAAAACACGGCATCTACTCCGTGCTTACCACTCCAAAAGACCTGACCATTAACACCATCAATAAATATTTAGAATTAAAAGCGAGGGGGCTAATCTAAAGTATTATGAAGTATAAAAAGCCACTTTTGCTAGTAGTCATTGTTCTAGTCATCTTGATGATGTGGCAATCATTTAGCCAACCGGGAGTTGGGGATTTAGAAGGTGGGTTTACTGAAATCACTTCCTATCGAAACGAGAATAACACAGGACCAATTATCAGAGTTTACATCGTTACCGTTGTGGACACACTTCTAGCAGAGTATAAGGCGTATGGGAACTTCATGCTTCACACAAAATATGGCAATACCAAAGTCTTCTTTTTTGATGCTTTAAAACCTTTTCCAACTGAAGTAAATGCTAATGCCCCCTATTTCCCAACTTCGTTTGAAAGTAACTTACTCGCAAGCTATGAGAAGAATGCTTCGGGATGGGTTCATCTTCGTAGGTATTAGTCATTATTTTAATTAGCAGGTAGGGTATTCTTTACTTCAATCGTATCCTAAGCAAGCAATCTTACTTATATAAGGTTGTTTAGTTAGATAGTTTAGTTAAAAAGTACCATTTTTATTTTAATGACCCAGCAAAAGCTCTAGCACATACGGTGTTAGGGCTTTTATTTTTTGGAGATATCTTGAGTTTCCATCACTACAAGTCATCTCGTAGAGACCTTTTTACGAAAGAAAGATTACCATTATGACTGTTAGGCACTTAGTTTACTGAAAAAGATTCCTACGGAATAACTAAAATGAGTGTGGAGTTAATTCTTCTTGCTGTATTTTAACCATCCCTACAAGTCACCTCGCTGATTCCGAGACATCGGAATTTCACGATAGAAAGATTACCAATTGTGATTCCTAGAGTGCTTAGGTTACTGAAAAAGATTCCTGCGAAATGACTTAAAAACTGGAATGCAAAATTACTAAATCAACTTCGCTTGTGCCTTGATCCAACGATCAGGTAAATCGCCATGGGTGGCGTTGGTGTAATCTTTATAGCTGCAGGGCAAATATGCTTTTTGGCTATGCTTATCCCCAAATGTCACGAGCATCCACCACTTGTCTGTCGCCTTACTTTTATAGAAAATCATGGTGTCGTCCGTGCCTTCTTGCGAAACAACGTACTTAGTATACTCTCCAGTTTCGAATTTTCCGCTGTCTTTTCGGTTGTAATAGCCTTCAACAAAATACCAAAGCATCGTGGCGATCACAGAAGCAGTTTTTGCATGCTGATCATCTAAGGCAGGGCTGTATTCCGAAATACTGATGGAGCTTAGCTTCTCATTCATGCCCGCGTACCAACAAATCTGGCAGGCCTCTTCACCAGAAAGCCCAAAAGGTTGCGCCTTAAGGTTGCCAGGGGCGTCAGCACTGCGAATGGCTGTGATATCGAAGGTCATCAGGTTGGCCATTCTGACTAACGGTTCTACTTCAAGATAGTGCTCACGGATTTCGCCAAGACGCATGGCTTCAAAATAGAGTTTATCCAGCACTGCCAAATGATCTTGCGCTACCAAATAGCTCTGATGGCCAAGGTGGTTATAAGAGAAAAGGTAGTTTGGGGTATAGGTTAATATTTTATCAAGAAAGGTGCTGTTTTCAGCTCCAGAAGCTTCTAAGTCCAGCATTGCATCTACATTGAGCAAGGTCACTAGCTCGGGTAAAGCTTCATAAGCTTGGTATTGGCCAAAGCTCAAATCCTGCGTGCCTCCAATCAGGATGGGGACAATTTTGAGCCCGAGTAGATATTCACATATTTCTCTTACCCTGGCATGGGTATCCTCTAAGCTTTCTCCGCTTTTTAGATTACCCAAATCACCAATTCTATACCGGCCTATTCCTTTTTTAAGCCTATAGAACTTCTCTCTGATTTTTTCAACCGCTTCTACCTCATTTTGACTTTGTTCAGCTCCGCGATGATCAGTCAAACCGATGAGTGCTAAATCGCAGTTTTTGATTTTGAAATTTTCATGCGTTAAAAACTGAATCTGTGCTCCAACAGAGTTGTTGGCAAGATTTTCTGGAAGATCAATAGGGCTGAAAAAGAGTTGAAGGTTCATTTGAAGTGTATTCTAAAATAAAGGTAGCTAATAAGCTTGATTCGATGAATGAATTATAGAATGAGAACGCTTAAGTTAATGCTTGATTACGAAGTTCATTCCAATTTTGTCGTCCAAAATCGTGCAATGAACTTCGTAATCAGTTGGATTAATGCCTAAAGTGTAAGCTTCGCCATATAAGCCGCATCATCTTTAGCGCTTTCTATGGGCGTGGTACCATCGTATCGTTCTTGTTCCACAATATAATATTGCATTCCATTGGCCTTTGCTGCGTCTACAATCGGCTGAAAATCAATGGACCCTGTGCCTAATGTACAAGTAGCTTCTGCTTCGGTAGCATTTTTCATACGATCTTTCATATGGCATAACTTGAATCGATCAGGGTATTTTTCGAACCAAGTTTTTGGGTCTTGTCCCCCTGTCACCACCCAGTAAATATCCATTTCAAAGTCAACTAAATCAGGGTCGGTTTGGCCCATCATAATGTCTTGAGGCATTATGCCGTCCATTAATTCAAAGCTATAGGCATGGTTATGATAGGCAAATCGGATTCCATTACTTTTGCAAATTTCGCCTTTGGCGTTAAAATCTTCGGCTACTCTTTTGTAGTCGTCCAGAGTTTCTTGGCTTCTCCAAGGACAAATCAAGTACTTCATGCCAATTTCGGCAGCTTCGGCTGCTTTCTTTTCAAAGTCTTTGTCTATGTCGCAATGGCTAGCAACCATATCGAGTCCTAAATCACCAATGTATTTTTTGAACTCCGTGTTTTTCATTCCCCAGAACATACCTGTGCCTCCTTCATAACTTTCAATTTGCTTATAGCCAAAAGAAGCCACTTGTTTTAGAATTCCCTTGGGATCGGCAGGAATTACATCGCGTAGTGAGTAGAGTTGGAGTCCAAATGTGTTGGTGGCCACCTCTGTTTTAGCAGCAAAATTGCAACCCATGGGTAATATGGCCATGCCAGCTGCAAAACTGCCACCCACTTTCAAAAAGTCTCTTCTTTTATAAGTCATCATCTAAGTATTTTGTGGAAAAAAGTCTGATGAATTTAGGAAGAATAAGGCGATTATTAAAGCTGCGAATTGTTGTACGGTAAGCTGGCTTTTAGCGAGCAATGCGCATAAAAAAAGCCCCGAATCATCGAGGCTTTAAAACTTTAGTTTTCGAATGAATTATCCACCGAAATCATCGAATGCTACGTTTTCAGGAGGGACACCCCAGTCATCGCACATTTTGATTACAGCTGCGTTCATCATTGGAGGACCGCAGAAATAAAACTCTATATCTTCAGGAGAATCATGTTTGCTTAGGTATTGATCAATCACCGCTTGGTGAACGAAGCCTAAGAAACCATCTCCTTCTTTATCGTTAACATCTTTTTTGGTTACCCAATTGTCTTCCGGCATTGGCTCAGAAAGCACAAGATAGAAACTGAAGTTCGGGAATTCCTTTTCAATTTTTTGGAAATCTTCTAGGTAGAAAAGCTCTCTTTTCGAACGTCCACCATACCAGTAAGAAACTTTTCTACCAGTTTTCAAGGTGTGGAAAAGATGGAAAAGATGAGATCTCATTGGTGCCATACCTGCTCCACCGCCAATGTAAAGCATCTCTGCATTAGTGGGCTTAATGAAGAATTCACCGTAAGGACCTGAAATGGTCACTTTATCACCTGGTTTTCTGGTGAACACGTAAGAAGAACAAATACCTGGATTTACATCCATCCATTTGTTGTTTGCTCTATCCCATGGTGGGGTGGCAATACGGATGTTCAACATGATAATATTTCCTTCAGCAGGGTGATTGGCCATTGAATAGGCCCTGAAGATTTCTTCTTCATTTACCATTTTCAAATCCCAAAGCTGGAATTTATCCCAGTCACCTTTGAATTTATCTGGACCAGCAGGATCATTTGGATGAGGTTCGATATTGATGGTTTTGAAATCACAAACCACAGGTGGAACATCTACCTGGATATAACCACCTGCTTCAAACTCTAAATGCTCGCCCTCAGGCAATCTTACCACGAATTCTTTAATGAATGAGGCCACATTGTAGTTAGAAACCACTTCGCATTCCCATTTCTTGATACCGAAGATTTCTTCTGGAATTTCGATGCGCATGTCGCTTTTTACCTTTACTTGGCAAGAAAGGCGTACACCTTCTTTTTGCTCAGATCTGCTCAAGTGGCCAACTTCAGTTGGAAGCACATCGCCTCCGCCTTCTACTACGGTACACTTACACATGGCACAAGTACCACCACCACCGCAAGCCGAAGGTAAAAATACCTTTTGACCTGAAAGGGTTGACAACAAAGTCGAACCTGCAGAAGTAATGATTGGATTTTTTTCGTCACCGTTAACGATGATCTTTACATCTCCTGACTGTACCAATTTCGATTGAGCATAAAGCAAAATCAACACTAGCAATAAAATTACAGCCGAAAACGCGACTACTGAAGTGATAATTACTGAAGACATTAAATAATCTCTTTTAAATCAACAATTTGAAAGACTGCAATTCAGCCTTACGTAAGGGCTACAAATATATTGACTAAACATTAAAATGGAGAAGGAATCGATAAAAAAACAATGGCAAAAAAAGCCATTCTTTAAACACTGATTTTCTCCCTTAGCTTTTGTCCTTTTCGTAGCTCCAAAATCTCTGTTTCCAACGTTTTTAGGTCTAATTCATTCGAAAATTCATCAGATTGGTCGAACTGGATCACACTGATTTTGGAATTATAAACCCATTTTGAGCGAAGTAGTTTTGAAAGTTTGATCTTTCCGATGACATAACTGCGATCAAAACAAAAATATTTATCGCTTACCTGCTCGAATTCATTCAAATCAATGTCTTCAGGTTTTTGAAAACTAGCGTAAACCGTCACTTCACTGTCATTATTGAAATGCACTTTGCCCTGGTTGTAGTGTTTTTTGTATTCATATTTGTAGTCATAGCTCAAAGCGGAAATGTCTGATAACACTGCCGCTCCTGTGGGTAAACTGCCTGCACCCTTGCCAATAAAAAGTTGGTCATCGCAGAACTCTCCATTCAAAGTCACTGCGTTGAATTCATTATTGACATTGCGCAGATTATGATCGGCTTTTATGAATTGAGGGAGCACACAGGCAAAAACTTCATCGTTTTTACGGATGGCCTGAGCAATGAGCTTAATGCCGTAACCGTGTTTATGAGCAAATTCTAAGTCGCTAGATTGAAGGTGGTCAATCCCTAAATTCGTGATTTTATCTGGTGATACATTAATGCCGAAAGCATGGGTAAGCAGTATGCTCAGTTTGTATTTTGGGTCAAAACCTTTCACATCGAGCGTTGGATCGCTTTCTGCAAAGCCTTTTTCCTTGGCTTGTTCTAGCGCTTGGTCATAATCCATTTTTTCCTGAAAAATTTTGGTCAAGATGTAGTTGGTCGAGCCGTTGAAAATGCCTTTGATTTCATTAATGGGTTCATGCCCGAAATACTCTTCTAGCGTTCTTATGATGGGAATACTGCCGCATACTGCTCCTTCATACAAAATGGCTTTTCCTGTTTTTTGCTGTAGATCAATAAGGTATTCAAGGTTTTCGGCTACCATTTTTTTGTTGGCGGTAACCACGGATTTTCCATTCTTAAGCGCAGTAGTAACTATTTCTAAAGCAGCTTCTGCATTATCAATCAGCTCAACGATTACATCAATTGATGGGTCTTCAAGGATTTCTTCCTTATTGAAAGTGAACAGGTTTGTGGGTAACGAACGTTTTTTATTGCGGTCTTTCACGCAGATTTTGACGATTTCGCCTTCAAAGTTTTTCGAATTATTGATGGTTTGGTAAAGACCTTGCCCTACGCAGCCATAGCCAAAAAGGCCAATTTTAATTGCTCTCATTACTTAAGAATTGTTTTAGAATTTTTGAAATTTTTTGTGTCTCCATTAAAAATCCATCATGTCCATAATCGGATTCGATGCTTTCGAATTGAGCATTCGGAATGTGGTTGGCAATAAATTGCTGCTCGTTGATTGGAAATAGAATATCACTCTGAATGCCGATTACGAGTGTTTTGGCCTTGATTTGGGCCAATACATCTTCAAGGCTTTTTCTCCCCCTTGCTAAATTGTGGCTGTCCATGGCCTTGCCAAGTGAATAATAACTTCTGGCATCGAAGCGCTGACTTAGCTTTATGCCTTGATAGCGCTGATAACTCTCCGCTTTATAGTTGTCCGTTGATTCATCATTGTCCTTTTGAGCAGCATTAAATGTTTCTGGTGTTCTATAACTCAATAAGGCCATTGCTCGGGCAGCTTCCATTCCCTTTTTACCTCCGTTTACCGAGGTTGAAAAGAAGGAGGGATCAGCTTCAATGGCCATGCGCTGGGCAGCGCGAATAGCCTTTCCCCAAGGACTGCTTTGAGCAGAGGTCGCAATGATGAAGATTTTATCAAAAATGTCTTGCTGGCAAGCCCATTCCAAGATTTGCTGTCCGCCTGTTGAACCACCGATGCCCAGCGCGATGCTTTCAATCCCTAAATGTTGGCGAAGCAATTCATGTGCGTTGACCTGATCGCGGATTGTAATATTGGGAAAATTAGAAAGGTAACGCTGGCCCGTGGTGGGATTGAAATCCCTTGGGCCGGTGGTGCCATAACAGGAGCCTAGAATATTGGCGCAAACAATGAAATGGTCTTTAGGATTGATCAAATCATTATCGCCAACTAGGCCAGGCCACCATTGGGTGGGATCGGCATTGGCAGTAAGTGCATGGCAAACCCAAACTACATTGTCTTTCTGAGCGTTGAGCTTGCCAAAAGTTTGATATGCGATTCTAACTTCGGCTAAACTACCGCCCGCTTCTAGCGGAAAATCGGCTTTTGAATAGAAGTACTGAAGATTTTGATGAGTCTTTTCTGATGTACGATCAAGATAGATAGATGAAATCATAGCGATGATTTTAAATGATTCGCATAAACTTTGGACTGAATAGATTCAGGCCTAAGCTTAAAGCGCAATTAGAAATTGAGAATAGGAAATTAACCCTGAGTTTTCAGGTTGAAGAGTATTGAGCACTTGCCCAATTGGGAAATAGAGATTAACATAGCTTTTCAATTTATATTCACCCGAATGCCAACCGACATCCTTTGGGTTCTGGAATTAGCACCTTTCCGTTCTTTCGGGATGGTTGCTAGCGTTTCATAGAGCCAGTCTCTCAACGCTTCTTTATAAATCGAATCTGAACTGAACAGTCAGCTTAGCTTTCGACTTGTGGATGCAAACGTACAAGTCGTTTGATTGATTTCAAAATGGATGATGAAAAATATATTATTTCACTTTAGGTAAGTTGAACTCATGGAGTTCATAGCTCCTTGATTCAAAGGCCACTATTTTATGCTCAAAAACTTCGAAGGATAGATACCATATATCTTCACCGCCATTCTGGAGTTCGATTATTCTGGAAAGTGTGATTTTTGAATCTTCAATAGAAAAGTTGAAGATGTGATTTGAAGTAGTTACGGCTTTGCTTTCGTCAAAGCCTACTGTCAGAATGTAAAGTTCATTACCTAATAAAGTAGCGTCCGAAACAAAGGAGAAGGTCGGACGCATATTTGCAAGGGTCTTTTCTCTTTCTTTAGCATTCAGAATATAAGCCTCGAAATATTCTGGGTAATAAAGCTCTTCGGTTTTATTACCTTCCAAATCAAATCGTTCTATCACTGGCTCGTTTTTACTTACCGCTACAATGTCATTTTTGAATGGAAATAGGTGAAAGACTCTGGGTCGGTCATAGTTGATAACGGTGAGTTTCCTATTTTGAGAACCAAAATATTGGGTGGAGTCATTATTGGTCAGGTTATAAGCAAATATTGGTAATTCAGGTTTAGTGTACCTGCTGCCAAATAACTGGTCGTTCTGGATAAAGAAGCCTGAATTATCAGGGATATCTCTTCCAAACTGATGGCTTATTGATCCATCCAAATTAAAGGCCTTGATTTTTTGATGACCATTGTCCAATATGAGTAATTGGTTATTGTAAACTTGAGCAGCTTCTGGATAGCTTAACTCTGCTGGGCCGTCACCTTTACCTCCAAAAATTGTTTTGAGATTGTATTCCTCATCCACCTGCAGTATGCGCGCATTTTTGATTTCAGTTAGAAATAAACTGCCACTATGATAGTGGATGTCTAAAGTTTGATCGACAAAAGTGGAATCGTTAAACTGTCCAATTTTCTTTTGAACCTCAATTGTAATCTGAGAAATTGGTGCATCTGAGTCTTTTTTTTGACAATTATACAAAAACAGCAAAGCGAGTAGATAAGGTAGCTTCTTCATAAAACAGATTGAAATATGTTTTACTGAATTTGTTCTTAAAGGTTTTTTTGGTGCTCAAGATAAGCCGTATGAGAACTCTTGATCTTCAAATACTAATCAAAGGGAATTAAATCAGGTTGGAGGTATTCGGCTTTTGCCTCCTCTGAATTGAAAATGTCCAAGCTATAGTGCGAACCGATAAGCTGCTTAAATTCATGTTTGAGCTGAGGGAATTCGTCTATGAATTCTTTGAAATTGCCTGTTTTAGATCTTAAGTAAAAATGATTTACTGCTTTTACAGCAGCCACTGTAAGCGTTTTATTGTAGATGGCGCTTTCTCCCAAACTATTCGCAAAAGCCAAAATCTGTTCTGCAATATTTTCGGCAGCTTTATCTACTCCGTATTTACGAATGTGTATCCATGCCAAACGCAAGTGGGCTTCATGAGAGAAGTGGGCAGGCACAAAAGTCAAGGAGCGAAATTGCGCTTCAAATTGATCATCTGAAAGGTCGAAGTGTGGCTCCATTAAAAATGGTCTTTCCTTATTTTGGGGCGATCATGCTCAAAAGAGTAGTCAACTGTTTTTTGAGATCTCTGCGGTCAACGATAAAATCTAGGAAGCCGTGCTCTAATACAAATTCAGAGCTTTGGAATCCTTTCGGAAGGTCTTTTCCTACCGTATCGCGGATTACACGAGGGCCAGCAAACCCGATTAACGCACCTGGTTCAGCAATATTGAAGTCACCGAGCATGGCATAAGAAGCTGTTACACCTCCCGTAGTTGGATCAGTTAATAGTGAAATGTATGGAATCCCAGCTTCGGCTAATCGTGCTAGTTTTGCTGATGTCTTGGCCATTTGCATCAACGAATAGCCAGCTTCCATCATTCGAGCACCACCTGATTTTGAGATCATCAAGAATGGTGTTTTTGTCTTTAATGCATAATCGATACCACGCCCGATCTTTTCGCCCACTACCGAACCCATTGAACCACCGATGAAGGCGAAATCCATGCAAGAAACTACCAAGTTAAGGCCATTCATTTTGCCATGAGCCGTTCTTACCGCATCCATCAGCTTGGTACTTTCTTGCGTAGCCTTGATTCTTTTTGGGTAAGGTTTGCTGTCGACAAACTTTAAGGGGTCACCAGATGTCATGTTGGCATCTAGCTCAGTAAATTTATTGCTATCAAATAGTATTTCGAAATATTCTTTAGAACCAATGCGCACATGAAAACCATCTTCAGGGCTTACATAGGCATTATTCTTTAACTCACGTGTATGAACAATTTTACCGTTCGGGGTCTTGAACCACAAACCATCAGGGGCGTCTTTCTTTTGTTCAGTAGGGGTGGTAATCCCTTTTACCTTTCTCTCAAACCAAGACATATGTTCAGAATTAAGCTTGAACTTTTATTCAAATAGGGGTCAAAAATAGGTCAAAAGTGGCGTACCCCAAAGACTATTCTCGATTACCTATAACAAATCAATATTTACCTGTTAAAAAGGTTAAAAGAATTGGTTTTTTATTCGATTCTCATTTCCTTCGCACCGCGGAATGAACGTTCATTCCGTTTCAAAATGATCGACAGTAAGCTAGATAAAAGGACATTGATCTTGGAATGCACTTTGAACTTGATTTCAGAGCAGGGATTTCATGGTACACCGATTTCGATGATCGCGCAGCGGGCGGGCATAGGCGCAGGTACCATATATAGGTACTTCGCTAACAAAGAAGAATTGATCAACGAGCTTTTCAAGGATATTAAGCGCGATATAATTAAAGCGATGCTGAATAATTATAGGGAAGAGGGCACCTATGAAGAGCGATTTATGCACCTATGGAAGAACATGGTCTACTATTTCATGGAGCATCCTAAAGAATTTCAATTCATAGAACAACATCGATATGCGCCTTATGTAAGTAACCTTACGCGTGAAGAATCCTTTATGATTCTATCTCCAATCATGATGTTTTTTATTGAATCAAAACGTGCAAAAGCAATGAAAGACTTGCCTTTGTACACCATCATTGCCTTACTATATGGGCCAATTGTGTCACTACTCAAACAACACATCGACAATAATCAAAACTTATCTACGGACAGAATTAATCAGGCTGCCGAAGCCTGTTGGGATGCTGTCAAATTCAAATGAGCAAGAAAATATGAGCGAGCTAAAAGTGATAATCAATGGGGTTGGAAGCTGTATTCCCGATAATGTGGTCAAAAACGAAGACTTTCTAGGGAATGAATTTTATCAAGAAAATGGAGAGCGTTTTACAAACGATAATCAAGATATCATCTCTAAATTTGAAAAGATTACCGGAATAAAAGAACGCAGGTATGCCAATAAGGGACAGTTTTGTTCGGATTTGGCCTCAATTGCGGCCAAGCATGCATTGGCCAATAGCACTGTAAATAAGGAAGATCTTGATTACATTATTTTCGCCCACAACTTTGGGGATTTAGATGATGATTCAAATAGAATCGATATGATGCCAAGCTTGGCTGCCAAAGTAAAGCACCAGCTGGAAATAGAAAATCCGTCAACGTCCTGCTACGATATTATTTTTGGCTGTCCAGGATGGGTGCAAGGCGCAATCCAAGCCACTCAAATGATTCGTTGTGGTGATGCCAAAGCTGTGATGGTAATTGGCGCAGAAACGCTCAGTAAAATAGTAGATCATCATGACCGTGACGCGATGATTTTCTCAGATGGTGCAGGCGCTGTGATTTTTCAAGGCGTTGAAGAAAGTACAGGTGGCTTTTTGAGTCAAGCTTCAAGAACAGATGCTTCGGTTGAACTGCATTATTTGGCCATGGGGCCTTCGTTCAAACCAGAATTGAGCACTAACGGCAACAAATTCATCAAGATGAAAGGGCGTAAGATTTATGAATACGCCTTGGTAAATGTAGCCGAAGCCATAAAAACGGCCATCGAAAAGGCCAATTTAGACCTTGCTGATATTGATAAAATTTTGATTCATCAAGCCAATGAGAAAATGGATGAAGCTATTTTATTGAAACTCTACAAGCTGTACGGTCAGGCACCGAACGTTCATCATCTTATGCCAATGACCATCCAAGACTTGGGCAATAGCTCAGTAGCTACGATTCCAACCATGCTGGATTTGATATTAAGAGGAAAAATTGAGGGCCATGAAGTAAAATCTGGTGATCGCTTAGTTTTTGCTTCTGTAGGTGCTGGCATGCATATCAATGCTATGGTGTATCAGATGCCTTAAATCTTCTTCTACTTTAGAAATTGATCTAATGGGTTCAGAAATGAACCCATTTTTTATTCAAACCAGAATGATTTACACTTGTATTTCTATTTTTTGCAGTGATTGGTATTCTCATCTTCTTAGCTCTTTCTTGGGCGCTTCTCTTTTTTATTGAAAAGGAAAGCTTGCTGGCCCTTGGTTTTACACCGCTCTTGTTGCGTTTAAAGCAATTCGGATTAGGTTTCTTAATTTCTTCTTTCCTCTGTCTTGCGGTTACGCTTGCGTTGTCCGCTTTAAAAGCCGAAACATGGCTGTTAAGTGACCAATTTAATATTGAGCGATTATTGAGTTCAGTTTGGTATGATCTTAAATCGGTCTTCACCGAAGAGCTGATTTACAGAGGCGCAATACTTTACATTCTTATTAAAAAACTAGGTCATAAAAAAGCAGTGCTTATTTCGGCTGTTGCTTTTGGCATTTATCACTGGTTTTCGTTTGGCGTAATCGGTAGCCTTTTCCCGATGATTTACGTGTTGCTATTGACAGGCCTAATGGGTTTCGTTTGGGCTTATGCTTTTGCTAAAACAAAGTCGATTATGCTTCCTTTTGGTCTACATCTAGGTTGGAACGTGATCTCCAATGGACTGTTTTCTAATGGGCCATTGGGAGAAATCGCATTGGTTGCATCAGGAGGGGTAGAACCGGAAGGAATAATAATGATTTTAGGTCTGGTAATTTCCGTATTTGTACCACCTTTGGTTACATGGTTATTTGTTAAATACTGGTACAAGGAATACTCTTTGAGTTAAGGGAGTCATGAGTTAGAACAAGGTATTGCCGAACTCTTCTTTGAGAGCTAAGTCATGATGAAGTCTCTGATTTACCAAAAGAGCAAGAACATAAATTAAGACTACGCATATATTATGAATCCATCGCAATGATCGATTCGTAATTTTGAATGAGAAAATCGGAAATGTACTTATTAGCAATTTTATATAGAGGATAATCAATTTCTTGCCTAAGAAAATGCTCTGTGGAACTTGCAACTCCCAAGCTAGCTTTTTGGTAAGTAGGTCATAAAATCGAATTCCAATCTTAGTTAACCCTACAGCCAAACATAAAAGAGCTAAATTTTCAAGACTCATCATTGTTGTTTTTTATTTCAAGATCAGTATTATTTTTCAGCAACTAAAGTGGTAGTGACAAAGCTCAGTAAATATAGTCTCAGCGAGACGCCAAGACTAGTGGTGAGTGGTGTCTAAGCAAAAAAAAGAGAGGTGAATTACTTCACCTCTTCGTAGTCTATATATTCTCCTCCTTTAAAATTATCGGAGCTTTTGCCTTTTTTATTTTCTGGGGCATAATCAACTTTTATTCGTCCATCATTTTTGGGTGGTGCCTGGTATTGGTTGCCTTGGGTAGTTCTCTGTTGGCTTGTGCCAAATAATCCTCCCATAAAAAACCTCATCACGCTTCTGATGATCCAGCTGATGACAAAAAAATATAATACAAATTTTAATAATGCTCCCATATTACCTGCTTAGGTACAAATTCCTTTTTGAGTAGATGTCTAAGAAATAATCATCCATTAAATCATCTATAAAGTAAATGGCCTCACCAGTAGATTTCATTTCTGGCCCAAGTTCCTTGTTCACATTCGGGAATTTATGGAAAGAGAAAACAGGTTCTTTGATGGCATAACCTTTCTTAACTGGTTTAAAATCAAAGTCTTTTACCTTTTTCTCGCCCAACATTACCATAGTGGCATATTTTACATAAGGCTCTTGGTAGGCTTTACCTATGAACGGAACGGTTCTGGATGCCCTTGGGTTCGCTTCTATGATATAAACTTTATCATTTTTAATTGCGAACTGAATATTGATCAAGCCAACGGTTCTCAAAGCCAAAGCAATCTTCTTGGTGTAGGTTTCAATTTGCTGCATTACGAAGTCGCCCAAACTGTAAGGAGGAAGCACTGCGTATGAATCTCCAGAGTGAATTCCGGCAGGTTCAATATGCTCCATAATTCCGATAATGTACACTTCTTCACCATCGCAAATTGCATCCGCTTCGGCTTCAATCGCACCTTCTAAGAAGTGATCCAGCAAAACTCTATTGCCAGGAATATCTTTCAATATATTGACCACATGCTCTTCAAGTTCTTGCTCGTTGATTACGATTTTCATCCCTTGTCCACCGAGTACATAAGACGGACGAACCAAGAGAGGATAACCTAGTTTTTTGGAAAGTTCGATGGCCTCGTCAGCATCTTCGATTACCCCGAATTGAGGGTAAGGAATGTTGTTTTCGGCTAGCAACTCAGAGAATCGACCTCTGTCTTCTGCCAAATCGAGTGCTTCATAACTTGTTCCGATGATCTTGATGCCATAGCGATCAAGTTTTTCAGCTAATTTAAGGGCAGTTTGTCCACCAAGCTGAACGATTACTCCTTCAGGCTTTTCGTGGAGAATGATGTCGTAAATATGTTCCCAGAAAACAGGCTCAAAGTAAAGCTTATCCGCTACATCGAAATCTGTTGAAACTGTTTCAGGATTACAGTTGATCATGATGGTTTCGTAGCCGCATTCTTTTGCTGCAATCAAACCATGCACACATGAATAATCAAATTCAATTCCTTGTCCAATTCGGTTAGGGCCTGAACCTAGAATGATCACTTTTTTCTTATCGCTGCTAATCGACTCATTTTCATGATCGAAAGAAGAGTAATAGTAAGGCGTTTGTGCTTCAAATTCTGCAGCACAAGTATCTACTAGTTTATACACTCTTTTAATGCCCAACTCATGTCTCTTTTTGAAGACTTCACTTTCAAGACATTTTAGCAAATGAGCAATCTGACGATCAGCGTAGCCTTTTTCTTTGGCAGTTCTTAAGATTTCGCTTGGTAAGGTTTCTAAAGTAAATTGTTCAATTTCACCTTCCAACTGAATCAGTTCTTCAATTTGCTGAAGGAACCACTTATCAATTTTAGTCTTCTTTTGAATGGTTTTGAAAGGTATGCCGAGTTTGAAAGCATCGTAAATGTGGAATAATCTATTCCATCCTGGATTCTCTAAGCTGTAAAGTAAAGCAGCTTGATCCTTTAATTCTTTGCCATCGGCACCAAGTCCATTTCTTTTGATTTCAAGCGACTGACAAGCTTTTTGCAATGCTTCTTGGAAGTTTCTTCCAATCCCCATGGCTTCGCCAACAGATTTCATTTGTAAGCCCAAACGTCTGTCAGATCCTTTGAATTTATCGAAATTCCAACGCGGAATTTTTACAATCACATAATCTAGGGCAGGTTCGAAAAATGCCGAAGTAGTTTTAGTGATTTGATTTTTAAGTTCATCGAGGTTATAACCGATTGCAAGCTTAGCTGCAATTTTTGCGATTGGATACCCCGTTGCTTTCGAAGCCAGGGCTGAAGAACGAGAAACCCTCGGATTGATCTCAATTCCGACAATGGTGTCATCTTCTGGATTTACTGCGAACTGAACATTACATCCACCAGCAAACTGGCCAATGGCGTTCATCATTCTAATGGCCAAGTCGCGCATTGCTTGATAAGTAGTATCAGGCAGGGTTTGAGCAGGAGCAACGGTGATCGAATCACCAGTATGCACACCCATTGGATCGAAGTTTTCGATAGAACAGATGATAATTACATTACCGACATTATCTCTTAAGAGCTCTAGCTCGTATTCTTTCCAACCCAAAATGGATTGCTCTACTAGTACTTCGTGGATAGGTGAAGCATTAAGTCCGTGAGTTAAGGCAACATCAAATTCTTCAGCGTTATTTACAAATCCACCACCATAGCCACCTAGTGTATAGGAAGGTCTGATAACAAGTGGGAATCCAATTTCTTGCGCGATTTCTTTTCCTTTTAAGAAAGAAGTGGCCGTTTCACCTTTACAAACGTTCACTCCAATTTCTTGCATTTTCAACCTGAATTTCTCGCGATCTTCAGTAGTTTCAATGGCCTTAATATCAACACCAATTATTTCAACACCATATTTTTTCCAAATTCCAGCTTTATCGCAATCAATGGCCAAGTTCAAAGCAGTTTGACCACCCATGGTAGGCAGTACGGCATCGATTTTATGTTTTTCTAAAATTTCTATGATCGACTTTTTTGTTAACGGTTTCAGATAAATATTATCTGCCGTAACGGGGTCGGTCATGATGGTCGCTGGGTTTGAATTGATTAAGGTAACTTCAATTCCTTCTTCTCTAAGTGATTTGGACGCTTGAGTGCCAGAATAGTCGAATTCACAGGCTTGTCCAATGATGATAGGTCCACTTCCGATAATTAGGATTGATTTGATACTATTGTTTTTAGGCATTTTTTATAAGAACGAGTGGTTGACTGGGGAACAAATTGGCACAAAGTTATGTCGAAAAGCTTACAATCAAAACCTTGATTGGTCTTTTAGGCTTTTTGTCAAAATTCAAAATTTCTAATTGCCCTAGATGGCAAAAGAATTAGAAAAAGAAGTTAAATTCATCCTGACCTTTTTTAACAAATAAATAGCAATGATGAAGTTCTGTAGATTTTTAATGCTTTCAGCAAGTGTTCTTTTAATTGGATTCTTGTCGGGTTGTGCCGCAAGCACTAATGCCACTGGTGAGGCCAAAACGGGCAAAAAGGAAAAAGTAAAACCCTACGACCCGACTGGTTCGTGGGAGTATACTGTGGCTACTCCAAATGGAGATAGTTTCGGGGTAATGTTGGTGAGTGGTGCGAATGGGCTTTTTGAGGCATCTCTTCAAACGGATCAATTTGGTACGCTTCAAGTGACGGATTTTACCGTAGTGGGCATGGCTTTCTCTGGAAGTATCGATGTGATGGGGACGATTGCCGAGCTATCGGGTAATTTTGATGGCGATGCAATGACAGGTTCGGTATTGTTAGGTGCCGATAGCTATCCGCTGCAAGGTGCAAGAAAAGCACAATAAGCATTTCTGCTCAACAAAAAAACTCAGTGGATGCTGAGTTTTTTTTGTTCTGTACAATAGAATGGAAGGAAGATATTCCCAAATCGGGATTATGGATTTTGGATAAAGCTTGTTTTTTGTGCGTCAGGCTAGTTTTTTGTTTTGGTGTGGTCTTGGTTGAATGTAATCTCAGCAACTAAAACTCTCTAAAAATGAAAAAGATATATGCATTTATCGCCATCGTATTTGTGATTGGTTTATCAAGTTGTCAACAGAGCATTACCTCGAACAGCGGTATTTTCGAAAAGAAGCAAAATGGATTAGAAGAATCGCTACTTGGCGAATGGGCCATCGAAGGCCCAACTCCCAACAGCGAGGCTAAGGTTTATTACGAATTCTACAAAGACAAAAAGGATCAGATCAAATTGAAAGTCATGGGAGAAGACAGCCAATTGATCAATTTTGATGGGGGCGATGGCAACCAGTTCACCTTTGAATATGGCATTGAATCAAATGGCAAGGTGGTGGTTGTGGCTCAATTCAAATCTTATAAAAAGCAAACATTGATGTGCCTACAAGAATCGGTTAACGATCCCAACCTTACCGCTTTAATCATCCTGGACAAGCGAGTTTCGGCCATGGCCCAATGAAGGATATAACTACTCAGTAGTGTTTTATGTGTGTTAATTAAGAAGGCCATCGTTAAATGGCCTTCTTTGATTTTAGATGTCTCAAATCTGTTAAATGTGTAGCGCTCGATTATCCGTAGCTCCCAAACATGCTTCTTTAAACGCTTCGGTATAGGTTGGGTGAGCGTGCGACATTCTTGCAATGTCTTCGGCACTGGCCCTAAATTCCATCGCAACAACCGCCTCTGCAATCATATCGGCAGTTCTTGGGCCAATCATATGTACGCCTAGAATTTCATCGGTGTTTTTATCAGCCAACACCTTCACAAGCCCGTCCGTATCCATTGAAGCTCTTGCTCTGCCCGATGCTTTGAAAGGGAAAGAACCAGTTTTGTAAGCAATTCCTTTTTCCTTCAATTGCTCTTCAGTATAACCCACAGCAGCTACTTCTGGCCAAGTATAAACCACCCCAGGAATTAAGTTGTAATTGATGTGCGGCTTTTGACCTGCCATGGTTTCAGCTACAAAAGTGCCTTCTTCTTCGGCCTTATGTGCTAACATAGCCCCTTTGATTACGTCACCAATGGCATAGATATTATCGGCTTCTGTTCTCAAATGAGCATCTACAGGAATTCTGCCTCTTTCGTCAGTCTTAATACCAACATTTTCTAGGCCCAAGCCTTCAGTGTAAGGTTTTCTACCAATTGAAACCAAACAATAGTCTCCGTTGATTTCCACCACCTCGCCTTGCTTATTTTCAGCTTTTACGGTTACCGTTTTAGCAGTGCCTTTTACTTCAGTCACTTTATGGCCTAGGTAGAAATTGAAGCCAAGCTTTTTAAGGGATTTTCTCAGTTCTTTGCCCATGGTGCTGTCCATTGACGGAATAAGTTCGTCCATAAATTCAACTACAGAAACTTCGGCACCCAAACGAGCATAAACAGAACCGAGCTCCATTCCGATTACTCCACCACCAATTACGATCATGTGTTTCGGAATTTCAGTCATCTCTAAAGCTTCAGTAGATGTGATTACCCTCTTTTTGTCGATTTTAATAAATGGTAAAGAAGATGGTTTAGAACCTGTAGCAATAATCACTTTATCAGTTTCGATTTGTGAAGTCTTACCTTCTTTATCGGTGATTTTGATGTTGTGCTTATCAATGAAAGCACCCATGCCATGATGAACATCGATTTTGTTCTTCTTCATCAAAAAGGCGATACCATTCACGTTATCAGTCACAACTCCAGCCTTGCGGTCAATCATCTGCTTTAGATTCACTTTCAGATTGTCAAGGTCAATGCCATGAGTTTTGAAAGTATGGGCAGCATTATGATAATGTTCCGAAGAATCTAGAAGTGCTTTTGAAGGAATACAACCCACATTTAAGCAAGTACCTCCAAGGGTATTGTATTTTTCAATGATGGCTGTTTTCATGCCCAACTGTGCGCAGCGTATTGCTGCCACATAGCCTCCAGGTCCTGAACCAATCACTGTTACATCATACTTCATAATTACGATTTTAGATGTTTGATTTTAGATTTATAATCCCAACAATAAGCGTGTTGGATCTTCGAGTAATTCTTTAACACGAACCAAGAAGCTAACCGATTCTCTACCATCGACAATTCTATGATCGTAAGACAACGCCAAGTACATGATAGGAAGGATTTCAACCTGACCATTAACCGCCATTGGTCTTTCCACAATGTTGTGCATTCCTAAGATCGCAGATTGTGGAGCGTTAATTATTGGTGTTGAAAGCATAGAACCGAAGATTCCACCATTAGTAATGGTGAAGGTACCCCCAGTCATTTCCTCAATAGTTAATTTTCCATCTCTAGCACGCATCGCCAATCTTACTACTTCTTTTTCAATTTGATCGAAGGTCATGCTTTCTGCATTTCTGATCACCGGTACCATCAGTCCTTTAGGAGCCGAAACAGCGATGGAAACATCTACGAAGTCATGATAAACGATTTCATTGCCATCAATTTGAGCATTTACCGCTGGCCAGTCTTTGGCTGCCATTGTTACGGCTTTGGTAAAGAATGACATAAAACCTAAACCGATTTCGTGCTTTTCTTTGAACTGATCTTTGTATTTCTTACGAATGTCCATGATTGGCTTCATGTTCACTTCATTGAAAGTAGTGAGCATGGCTGTTTCATTCTTCACGGAAACCAATCGCTTCGCAACTGTTTTTCTCAAAGATGACATGCGTTCTCGGCTTTCATTACGACTACCAGGGGTGCTGGTTATTGGAGCTGAATCTTCTTTTTTGCTTTCTGCTGGTTTTGGAGCAGGTGCTGATTTTTGTGCGCTGTCGGCATCTTCCTTGGTGATTCTTCCATCCACGCCAGTTCCTTTAACTGATTGTGGGTCTATTCCTTTTTCAGCGAGAATTTTTGCTGCGGCTGGAGATGCATGCCCTGTAGCGTAAGTTTTATCTTGAGAAGATGGTGCACTTTCAGCTTTACTTGAATTATCTGATGTTGGGGCTTCTTGAGCAGGCGCACCGCCATCGGTGACTTCAATTTTGCAAATCAAAGCACCAATTTCGATAGTGTCACCTTCTTGTGCTACAACGGTCAAAATCCCAGAGGCTTCAGCAGGCAATTCGAAAGTCGCTTTGTCTGAATCTACTTCGGCTATGATTTCGTCTAACGTCACATAATCACCAGTTTTTTTCAACCAATTAGAAATAGTGACTTCGGTTATCGACTCACCAACAGTAGGAACGATCATTTCCTTCACTTTGCCTGTTGGTTTTGGCGCTTCTGCCTTTGCCGCTTTTGGGGCTTCGGCTGGTTTTTCAGCAGATGTGGCCGAGGCATCAGCATCGATTTCGCAAATCACTGCACCGATTTCAATGGTCTCACCTTCTTTTGCAACAATGTGCAATTTACCTGCTGCCTCAGCATTCAGTTCAAAGGTAGCTTTGTCTGATTCGAGCTCACAAATGACCTCGTCCATGGCTACCATTTCACCTTCTTTTTTAAACCATTGGGCAATTGTAACTTCTGTGATTGACTCTCCAACGGTGGGTACTTTGATTTTCAAACTCATAGTTTCTATATTTTATGCGAAAGCTTGATCGACTAATTTTTGTTGTTCGGCAGCATGTACTTTGGCGTATCCAGTGGCCGGAGAAGCACTTGCTTTTCGAGATATTAATTTTAGGCTGTGGTCCTTGAAAACTCTTAAAATATAAGTCCAATACCCCATGTTTTCTGGCTCCTCTTGTACCCAAATCAATTCAGCGCCTTTGTACTGTGCCAAAATGATGTTGATTTGATTGGCAGGGAAAGGATGCAGTTGTTCCAATCTTACAATGGCAACATCTGTTCTTTTCTCTTTTTCTTGGCGCTCTTGTAAGTCATAGTAGATCTTTCCAGAACACATCAAAACTCTTTTCACAGATTTAGCCACTGCAAAGCTATCGTTAATTACTTCTTTGAACCTGCCTGAGGTAAACTCACTTACATCGGAAACTACACTTGGGTGTCTTAAAAGTGACTTTGGAGACATAATGACCAATGGTTTTCTGAATTCCCAGGTCATTTGTCTACGCAAGGCATGGAATAAGTTGGCCGGTGTGGTAATATTCGCCACCACCATATTGTATTCAGCGCAAAGCTGGAGATATCTTTCTGGTCTTGCGTTAGAATGCTCAGGCCCTTGTCCTTCATAACCATGAGGAAGAAGTAAAACCAAGCCGTTCATTCTCTGCCATTTTGTTTCTGAACAAGAGATGAATTGATCTACCATTACTTGAGCGCCATTGGCGAAGTCACCAAATTGACCTTCCCATAAAGTCAAGGCGTTTGGATTCGCCATTGCGTATCCAAATTCAAAACCCATTACCCCAAATTCTGAAAGTAATGAATTGTAGATCTCGAATTTGTTAGCAGCACCTTCTAAATGATTTAAGCTATTATAGGGTTCGGTTGTGTTGGCATCGTGTAAAACTGCGTGCCTATGCGAGAATGTTCCTCTTTGAACATCTTGACCTGTTAACCTTACCTTCTTTCCATCTAAAAGGAGAGACCCATAAGCTAATAATTCACCCGCAGCCCAGTTCAGCGACTTGTCTTTAAAGAACATGTCTTTACGTTGCTTGAGCTGCTTTTCAATTTGTTTGATGGGTTTGAATCCTTTTGGAATCGAAGTCAATGCTTTCGCTACTTTTTCCAATGATGCATTACTAATGCCCGTTTCAGGAGATTGCTCGAAATCTTCGGGTACCGATCTCCTCAAACTCCTCCATGCTTCTTCCAGGGGTTGGTATACATATGGCAATGGCTTCTGCTTCACTAAATTCAAGCGATCTTGAAGAACGCCTCTAAATTCAGTGTCCATGTCATTCGCCAAGGCCGCTTCAATCTCACCCATTTCGATAAGGCGCTTAATATAGACTTCTCTCGGGTTCGGGTGCTTAGAAATGATATTGTAAAGTGCAGGTTGTGTGAATTTTGGTTCGTCACTTTCGTTATGTCCATGTCTTCTATAACACACCATGTCCACAAAAATATCCTCTCCGAATTTTTGACGGTATTCCGTAGCAAACTGAACGCAAAACACAACTGCTTCAGGATCATCACCATTCACGTGCATTACAGGCGCATCGATCATTTTAGCTACGTCTGTGCAATAAATACTCGAGCGTGCATCATCAAAATCGGTTGTGAAGCCAACTTGGTTGTTAATCACGAAGTGAATGGTTCCACCTGTATTGTAGCCTTCAAGCTTACTCATTTGAGTCACCTCGTAAACAATGCCTTGGGCAGCTACTGCGGCATCACCATGAATAAGAATTGGCAATACTTTAGAGCGCTCTCTATTATATTCAACATCAGCTTTAGCCCTAACAAAGCCTTCGACAACAGGATTTACCGCTTCTAAATGCGAAGGGTTTGGCGCGAGTTTTAATTCTACGGTTTCACCGTTCGTAGCTTTCACTTGGCTCGAAAAACCCATGTGGTATTTTACATCACCATCTCCCATGGTAAGATCGGGAGTAGCGCTACCTTCGAATTCGTTAAAGATTTGCTCGTAAGTTTTGCCCATGATATTGGCCAAAACATTCAAACGGCCTCTATGGGCCATTCCGATCATCACTTCTTTCACCCCAAGTTCTGCCCCTTTATTAATAATGGCATCCAGAGCTGCAATTGTAGTTTCACCACCTTCTAACGAGAATCTTTTTTGTCCTAAATATTTGGTGTGAAGGAAGTTCTCGAAGATTACAGCTTCGTTTAATTTTTTTAGAATTCGTTTGCGTTGGTCATGCGAAGGTTTGAATGCTAAGGCATCTTTTTCTATCCTTTCTCTTAACCATTTTAATTTTTCGGGATCACGAACGTACATGTACTCGAAACCAACCGTGCCTTCATAGATGTACTTCAAGGATTCTATGATCTTTCTTAAAGTTGCCCTGCCAATCCCTAATTCTTCACCTGAGATGAATTGCGTATCAAGATCAGCCTCGCTTAGATTAAAGTCTTGTAATTCCAAGATTGGCTTTCTGTCTTTCCGTTCTCTAACGGGATTGGTTTTAGACCTCAAATGTGCTCTGGTACGATAAGCATGAATTAAATTCCTTACCTGAACTTCCTTTTCAGACACTTGATGACTTCCAGCACCCAAAGCAGGAGCGGGAGTGGCCTGACCGTTTGGAAGCATTGGATACTCGGTTTGAGCGAACTCAAAACCTTCAAAGAATTTCTTCCAACTCTCATCAATTGAGTTTGGATCATTTTTAAATTGCTGATAAAGCGCTTCTAGGGCCTTTGGATCGGCATTGCTTAAATAAGAATAATTGTCCATTCGCTGGTAAATTGCCTTTATGATTGTCAAAGGTAATCCATATGATTTAGTTTAAAAAACCGTTAAACCGATTATACAAATTACTTATTCAGACTATCAAATTTCACATACTTTGATGGTTTTGGGGCTTGACTTGGTAAGACTTTTATTGATTGAGTAATTGCTGAAAAGGGCCGTTCGGACAGATTTTTCACATTGAATGCGCAGTATCTATGAAAGAGGTTTGAAAATGGCTACATAAATTGCATATCATCAATGGTTTGCGAAATATTTCTATTACATTTGCACTCCTTTTTGGGACGTGATCCTAAAAAGCAGGGGACGTGATCCTCGATTAACCATAAAAACAAAATGGCAGTAAAAATCAGATTGGCCCGTAGAGGCCGCAAGAAGCAAGCGATTTATGATGTAGTAATCGCAGACGTAAGAGCACCACGTGATGGTCGTTTTATCGAAAAAATCGGTATTTATAACCCAAATACCAACCCAGCTACAATCAACATTGATAATGAAAAAGCATTTCAGTGGGTAATGAACGGAGCTCAGCCTACCGATACTGTAAAAGCAATGCTTTCTTACAGAGGTATTCTAATGAGAAAACACCTTCAAATTGGTGTGATCAAAGGAGCTATAACTCAAGAAGATGCTGACAAGAAATTTGCAGCATGGTTGGCAGAAAAAGAATCTAAAATCACAGGCAAAGTTGAAAAACTTGCTACTGCTAAAGGAGATGCTAAGAAAGCTAAACTTGAAGCGGAGGCTAAAGTGAACGCTGCAAGAGCTGAGGCACTAGCTGCTAAGAAAGCAGAACTAGAGGCGGCTAATGCACCGGTTGCTGAAGTGGTGGAAGAAGTTGAAGCACCAGAGGCAGTAGAAGAAACTCCTGCTGTAGAAGAGGTGGCTGCACCAGAAGCGACCGCAGAAGAAGAGAAAAAAGAAGATTAATTGAATAAGTCATGACGGTTGAAGATTGTTACCAACTTGGGTATATCACAAAACCGCATGGATTGAAAGGAGAGGTTCAGGTGCTTTTGGACGTGGATTTTCCTGAGGAATATCAAGAATTGGAATCAGTTTTTGTTCAACAAGGACAGCAACTGGTTCCTTTTTTTATTGATACAATTTCAATCAACAACGAAAAGGCCATCATTGCTTTTGAGGATATCAATTCTTTGGAATTGGCCCAAGGTCTTAGAGGTTGTTCACTGTTTCTTCCACTAGAAAATCTTCCAGAAATGGAGGGGAATGAATTCTATTTTCACGAATTAGTCGGATTTGATCTGATAGATGTGAATTCTAATGAATTGGTCGGGAAGATAGAGGATGTATTTGAGGCAGGCCCTCAGACTTTACTTTCAGCTCGTCACGAGTCTGGCAAAGAAATACTGATTCCTTTGACGGATGAACTCATTAAAGAGATTGACCGTGAAAACGGAGCGCTTCGGATGTTTATTCCTGATGGGCTTGTTGATGTTTTCTTAGAAGATTGAGATGAGAATTGATATCATAACATTGCTTCCCAGACTTTTAGAGAGTCCTTTTTCGCATTCTATATTAAAAAGAGCGCAAGAGAAGGGCTTGGTTGATGTTGTGGTGCATGACCTTCGGGATTTTGCTACCAACAAACAAAAGCAATTAGACGATTATGCTTTTGGAGGCGGGGCTGGAATGGTAATGATGATTGAGCCCATCGATTTATGCATTTCCAAATTGAAGTCGGAAAGAGACTATGATGAGGTAATTTATATGACGCCCGATGGTGAGCTTTTAAAGCAAGGAATTGCCAATGAATTATCACTTAAAGGAAACCTCATTATTCTTTGTGGGCACTATAAAGGAGTGGACCAAAGGGTACGTGATCACTTCATTACTAGAGAAATTAGTATAGGCGATTATGTGCTTTCAGGTGGCGAGTTGGCCGCTGCAGTTTTAGCCGATTCGATTATAAGGATTTTGCCAGGGGTATTATCTGATGAAACTTCTGCATTAACGGATTCTTTTCAAGATGATTTATTGGCGCCACCAGTTTACACTAGACCGTCAGATTACAAAGGGATGAAAGTGCCGGAAGTGCTTTTATCTGGCCATGAGGCCAAGATTGAAGAGTGGAGGTACGAGAAATCAGTAGAATTAACTAAACAAAAAAGGCCTGGTTTATTGGGTGAATAAAAAATTCAAAATACCATTCCTTTTAGAAAAACATTTTCCATATATTTGCAGTCCGATTTTAGGCAAGGCTGTTAGAGATAGAAATCATGAGCGATCTTATCAAATTTATTGAACAAGAAAATAATGAAGCAAGAGCTTCTATGCCATCTTTTAATCCTGGTGACACGGTAAACGTGCACGTGAAGATTAAAGAAGGTAACAAAGAAAGAATTCAGCAATTTCAAGGTGCTGTAATTCAGAGAAAAAATTCAGGAACTAACGGTGAAACTTTCACTGTTCGTAAAGTTTCTAATGGCGTTGGTGTGGAAAGAATTTTCCCAATTTTATCTCCTAACATTGAGAAGATCGAAGTGTTAAGAAGAGGTAAAGTAAGAAGAGCCAAATTGTATTACCTAAGAGGTAGACAAGGTAAAGCTGCTAGAATCAAAGAAAAATTGGCTAGATAGTCTTAAAAACTTAATCATATCGAAAACCTCCTTGTTGGGAGGTTTTTTTTTGCGTCATTCTGTCATAATTTTAAACAAGGCGCATTTATTGTTCAATTGCCCACATCAAAAGTAAGCAGTGATTAGTTTTCATAAATATCAAGGTACTGGCAATGATTTCGTCATGATTGATAATCGTGACCTTGGTTTCGATAAGTCTGATTTGAATTCAATTTCAAAACTTTGTGATCGCAGATTTGGCATTGGTGCAGATGGCGTTATTCTTATTGAAAGCCATGATCAATTTGATTTCGAAATGATCTATTTCAATCCAGATGGTTCACAAAGCCTTTGTGGAAATGGAAGTAGATGTGCAGTGATGTTTGCCAAGGCTTTAGGTATCATTCAAAATGAAACTGAATTTTTAGCAATTGACGGATCCCATCGCGCATTTATTGAAGAGGGTGAAGTACATCTATTAATGAATGATGTCACAAGTTTTGAAAAAATAGGGGATGATTATTTAATCAATACCGGGTCACCTCATTACATAAAATACGTTAGTGCCTTGGAGAGTTTAAATGTCATTGCAGAAGGCAAGGCAATTAGGTACTCTGAAAGATTTAAAAAAGAAGGCGTTAACGTGAATTTCATTCAAAAGGAATCCACAAATGGCCTAGCAATCAGAACTTACGAACGTGGCGTTGAGGGCGAAACGCTGTCTTGTGGTACCGGCTGTACTGCGGCCGCATTGTCATTTGGACTACTGGGAGCTGTTAGTCCGATCGAGCTTAAAGCCCAAGGTGGCAACTTAAAGGTTTCTTTTGATCAACATGAAAGTAAATTCACCAATATATATTTGATTGGACCAGCTCAAAAGGTTTTTGAGGGCAAAATAGTGCTGTGAATATAATCCGCACTTAGGTTCATTTTTTATCTTCAAGAAATTAACTTTAAACCATATTTAAAATACAGTATGAGTTTTCTTACACAAGGACTAGCAAAGCTTTTCGGATCTAAATCCGCTAGAGATATAAAAGAAATTAAACCTATTGTTGATCAAATCAACAAGGTATATGCCACTATCACGAATATCAGCGATGAGGCTTTAAGGGAAAAAACGCAGGAGATTAAGGGTAAAATTAAAGAATACCTTAAGTCCATTGATGATCAATTGGCTGAACTCCATTCGCAGATCGACAGCGATGCCAACCTAGATATTCATGCTAAGGAAGCGCTTTTTGAGCAGATAGATAAGCTAGAGGAAAGTCGTGATCAAGAACTTGAAAAGGTTTTAATGATTGTATTGCCCGAAGCTTTTGCAGTAGTTAAAGAAACTGCTCGAAGGCTCAAAGAAAATGGTAAACTCGAAGTTCAGGCTACTTTACATGATAAGCAAATTGCAGCTCGCAAAGGCGGTCAAGTAGAAATAGTTGGAGATACAGCGGTTTGGAAAAACAAGTGGTTGGCAGCAGGTACAGAAGTTTCCTGGGAGATGCTTCATTATGACGTTCAGTTGATCGGTGGTATAGTGCTTCACCAAGGTAAAATTGCAGAGATGGCAACGGGTGAAGGTAAAACGCTAGTGGCTACTTTGCCGGCTTATCTCAATGCATTGGCAGAAAGAGGCGTTCACATTATTACGGTGAATGACTATTTGGCTAAACGTGACTCCGAATGGATGGCACCTTTATTCCAATTCCACGGGCTCAATGTAGACTGTATCGACAAGCACCAACCCAATTCAGAAGAAAGAAGGCAGGCCTATCGTGCGGACATTACTTACGGTACCAACAACGAATTCGGCTTTGATTACTTGCGCGATAACATGGCGCGCGAAGAGAAGGAATTGGTGCAACGAAAGCATCACTATGCAATGGTAGATGAAGTCGATTCTGTTTTGATTGATGAAGCCAGAACACCTTTGATCATTTCTGGGCCAATACCGAAAGGTGACGAACACGAGTTTCATGAATTAAAACCTAGGGTTGCTAAATTGGTTGAGGCGCAGAAAAAGCTTTGTGGCCAATATTTAAACGATGCTAAAAGACTTTTGAAAGAAGGTAATGAAGAAGAAGGCGGTTTGGCGCTTTTCAGGGCCTATCGTGGACTGCCGAAGTATAAGCCCTTGATTAAATTCCTAAGTGAAATGGGGATGAAAATCGTTTTGCAGAAAACAGAGAATATCTATTTGCAGGACAACCAAAAGGCCATGCCTAAAGCGGACGAGCCGTTGTATTTCACTATCGATGAAAAGAGTAATGCGGTCAACCTTACTGAAAAAGGAACAGACCTTATTACAGGTGAAGGAGAAGATCCGTCTTTCTTCATTATGACTGATATTGGTGAAGTTGTCGCCAGATTAGAAAAAGATGAAACCTTGAGTGATGAAGAAAAGCTAAAACAAAAAGAAGAAGCGATTCAAGATTATTCAGTTAAAGGACAAAGAATTCATACGGTAAACCAGTTACTCAAGGCCTACACCATGTTCGAAAAGGATACCGAGTATATCCTGGATGGCGGAAAAGTAAAAATTGTAGATGAGCAAACAGGCCGTGTAATGGATGGCAGAAGATATTCTGACGGTTTACACCAGGCCATCGAAGCAAAGGAAAATGTGAAGGTAGAAGATGCTACCCAAACTTATGCCACTATTACTTTACAAAACTATTTCAGAATGTACCACAAGTTGGCAGGTATGACAGGTACTGCCGAGACTGAAGCTGGCGAATTCTGGGAAATTTATAAATTAGATACAGTAGTAATCCCTACTAACAGAGCTATTTCTAGAGATGATAGAGAGGATAAAGTCTACAAAACGGTTAGAGAGAAATTCAATGCAGTAGTGGATGAGATTGTTGAATTAACCGAGCAAGGCAGACCAGTCTTGGTAGGTACTACTTCAGTTGAAATTTCGGAACTATTGAGCAGGATGCTTCACCTCAAGAAAATTGAGCATCAAGTTTTGAACGCCAAGCAACATGCCAGAGAGGCTGATGTTGTAGCCGCTGCGGGTAGGCCCGGAACAGTGACCATTGCCACAAACATGGCCGGTCGTGGTACCGATATTAAGCTAGCACCAGAGTCTAAGAAAGCCGGAGGACTTGCAATTATAGGAACAGAACGTCATGAATCAAGGCGAGTGGACCGTCAGCTTCGTGGCCGAGCTGGTCGTCAAGGAGATAATGGTTCTTCTCAGTTCTTTGTTTCCCTTGAAGATAACTTGATGAGGCTTTTCGGGTCTGATCGCGTTGCCAAGTTAATGGATCGAATGGGCTTGAAAGAGGGGGAAATGATTCAACATTCAATGATTACCAAATCCATTGAAAGAGCTCAAAGAAAAGTTGAAGAAAATAACTTTGGAATCAGAAAACGTCTGTTGGAATATGATGACATCATGAACCAACAACGAACCGTGATTTATGAAAGAAGAAAGAACGCTTTGATGGGTGAGCGCTTGAAACTTGACATCATGAACATGGTTTATGATACTTGCGAAGATATCTTAAACGAGACTAAAACGGCAGATGATTTTGATAGCTTTAAGCTTAATTCTATCAGCGTTTTGGGTATTGATACGAAAATCACTTGCGAACATTTCACCACTACGGACATGAATACCCTAGTGAATGATTTGTACGAAGAAGCCTTCCAACACTATAATGAAAAGAATAAGGCCATAGCCAGTAGAGCACTTCCATTAATGCAGCACATCAAGAAGGAAAGAGGGGCAACTGTAGAGAATATTCTGCTTCCTATTACAGACGGAAAACGTCAAATAGGCGTAGCGGTTAATCTCGATAAAGCGGTGGAGACCGAAAATGCTGAATTGATCAAGGCGATGGAAAAATCAATTACTTTGGGAGTGATCGATTTGACTTGGAAAGAACATTTAAGAGATATGGATGATCTGAAACAGTCGGTTCAAAACGCTGTTTATGAACAAAAGGATCCTCTTTTGATCTATAAATTTGAGGCCTTCCAGCTCTTTAAAACTTTTTTGTCTAAGGTGAATGAGGATACGGTCTCTTTCTTGTCTCGGGCAGACATTCCTCAGCAAGCGCCAGACAGAGTTCAAGAAGCAAGAAGCAGAGGACAACAGCAAAAACTGAATGAGAGCAAAGAAGAGACTCGTTCTGTATTGGCTGGACAGCAGGATACACGAAACAGGCCACCCGTTGAAAAAACTGCACCTATAAAGTCGGATAAGATTTTTGGGAGGAATGATAAAGTTAGCGTTCAGTACCAAGACGGGACGGTGAAGAAAGACGTTAAATTCAAGCAGGTTGAAGATGACATCCTGTCCAATAAATGCGTTTTACTTGATGTCTAATAATTCAGCCAACATATTGTCGAGCACGCTCGTAATTCTCGCACTAACCTTGGTAAGCTGCACTGAAAAGTCTGCCCCAACCAAGGTGGGCAAGGATTCAGGGCTTGAATTGGAGTACTCAGCTGACTTATCTAAGCTAAGACCAAAGATTGAATCTGAAGAATTAGAGCAAGATGCAACCGCACCTAAAGCCAGTACCGCAGTGCAATCAAAATTTGATATGACATCAGAGTTTGATGTGCTTTTGGATTCTATAAAGGTTCGAAACGATACGATGGCTATTTTAAATGGCTACACTATCTTGGTGTATTCTGGCATTAACGAAAGAGATGCAGGTAGAGTGCGCAACAGATTATTTGATATTCTGCCCGAAATGCAGGCCGTAATGCAGTACAAATTGCCCACTTACTTTGTGAAAGTTGGAACATTCTATCAGCAGATCGAAGCACAACCGCTTTACGAGAAAATCAAAAGGTATTACCCAAATGCTACGGTGGTTCCAGAACAATTCAAGCTTGACAAATGAGTTTGCTCCATGAAGTAAAAAAGCTCGCTTCTGAATTTTCAGAAGACACCATTGGAATACGCAGACATCTTCATGCGCATCCAGAACTTTCGTTTCAAGAATATGAAACAGCAAAATATGTTGCTGCTGAACTTAGAAAATTGGGTATAGAACCAAAAGAAGGGGTCGCAGGGACAGGTATTACAGCGTTGATCGAAGGAAAGAATCCAAAATCAAAAACTATCGCTCTTCGTGGCGATATGGATGCCTTACCAATTTTTGAAAAAAACGAAATCCCATACAAATCAAAAAATGAAGGCGTAATGCATGCTTGTGGTCATGATGTTCATACTTCATGTCTGCTTGGTGCTGCGAGAATTCTCAATCAGCTCAAGGATCAATTCGAGGGTACGGTTAAATTAGTTTTTCAACCTGGGGAAGAAAAAAATCCTGGTGGTGCGTCTTTGATGATCAAAGATGGTGCTTTGGAAAACCCTAGGCCTCAAAGAATGTTGGGGCAACATGTAATGCCTTACATTCCAACAGGAAAAATTGGTTTTCGCGAAGGCCAATACATGGCCAGTGCCGATGAAATTTACCTAACGGTTAAGGGAAAAGGTGGCCATGCTGCTCTACCAGATAAAGTCATAGACCCAATATTAATTGCTTCCCATATCATAGTCGCTCTTCAACAAGTGGTGAGTAGAAATGCCGATCCTAAAAAACCAACAGTATTGTCTTTTGGTCAAATATCAGGAGGTCATGCACAGAATGTCATTCCAGATGAGGTCAAGATTTCCGGAACATTTCGGGCCTTGAACGAAGATTGGAGATTCGAGGCGCACAAAAGGATTACCTCTATTGCCCAAGGTTTGGCTGAGGCCATGGGAGGAAGTTGTGATGTACTTATTGACGTTGGCTATCCTTTTCTCATTAATGATCCGGAGACAACCCAAATCGCTCGCAAGGCGGCAGAGGCTTATGTAGGAACTGAAAATTTGGTGGATTTAGATTTGTGGATGGGAGCCGAAGACTTTGCCTACTATTCTCATGTCGTGCCATCGTGTTTTTACAGATTAGGAACAGGAAATGAAGCCAAAGGGACTACATTGGGCGTTCATACTCCAAAGTTTAACATTGATGAAGACGCCATTGAAATAGGAATCGGTTTAATGGCTTGGATAGCTTTGGAAGAACTAAGCGCCAGTTAAAAATTTAACCAAGAAGACCAAGCCTATACTCACGATTAATCCAAAAAAGACCTTTCCTAAATCTTTACCTAAGTCTTTCAAAGTAGCATTAGAAACACGTCCAAAGGCAAAGTATTTTATGCTTATTTCTCTACCTGCCAAAAGCCCCAAGAAAACCCACGTTGTGCTCATTGGAACATTATTTAGTTCTTTAAAGAAGAACAATATGATGGCATAAGAAAAGTCAATAATGGTTGCCGATCGAATATCCATTGTATTCGTTTTTGCCTTTACAATATTCTGAATAGCGCCACCTTTTGAATAAAAGATGTAAGCCAATAAAAGCAAAAAGACAATAACTGAGAAAATCAGATTGGTCGTATCAATCTCTCTCGGTAGGTAAACATAAATGTTCGCGAAATCTTGAATAAGCCATTGCGACCATAAAAAGCCTGTAGAAGCCCATTGAGCGACAGTCCAAATCTTTAATTGACGTTTGGAAGGAGGGTTATTGATAAAGGTCTTTTCAAAACGCTTGGCAATAGCCATGTATACCAACACAGCAGCTCCAAAAGCAACCAAATATCCCGACATGGATTTCATTACCATGTCATTTAAGTTTTTCGGATTAAAGAAAGTTAAGATGAGGAATGAAGTACTGACCGGTATTCCAAGCCGAGTGATGACCAACAGAATTATTGGGGGCAGCAGGTAAGGCCATCCAAACCCTTCAATGTCTTTAGGTTCTAAGTATTTCGGATTGGCAAAACTGTTTTCCACTGGATCTCCAATAAGCCTACCAAAGGTTACATCCCCGCTGTTTACATACCAGCCATAAACGAGTACAATGGTTAGGATTGATCCAGCGAAAAGCCAAAGCTTCCACCATTTTTGCCCTTCATTCGAACTTAAGAAAGTACCGAGCGTTTGGATAACATCATTTCCGATTACCGAGTAGGCCGATAAAATGAATCCGGCATACATAATGAATTCTAGTTGAGACATTGTGTTGGTTGAATCTCGATCTTTAGGGTCTGACTTTCAATGTGGCGCTACAAAACTATCATTCTTTTTCAAAATACAGAATGGATAAAATTCCTACCTTTCAATAGTTGTAAAGAACATCAGACAAATATAGTTCGTAATCTTTTGATAAACAGTAAGTTATATTATTATTAAAAATTTATGAAATCTTCTATTTGTTAACAAATGCTTCACATGCACTGTTAAAACTTAGCAACGCAATGTAGTACTTTTGCTGACCAGAAAGCTTTTCAGCTTTGGTCTCCATTGAATGGTAATAGATAATTTAAATAAGGCATACAAAGCGTCACCAAAATGGTATTGGTCAGTTTTGATGATGCTTTTTGGTGTTTTCCTCTTCCTATTTTCTATCGATATGGTGGGTGCTTCTGTGACTATGATCGGTCAAGAAACAGCGCAATCCATTCTTTTGGCTACCTCAAATCCTTTTATCGGCCTTTTTATTGGATTACTGGCCACTGCCCTACTTCAAAGCAGTTCAACGATTACTTCAATGACAGTAGCCGTGGTGGCATCGGGATACATAAGCTTGAACAATGCAATTCCGATTGTCATGGGAGCAAATATTGGCACAACCTTGACAAGCACTATCGTCTCTTTGGGTTTTATTACCAACAGAACTCAATTTAGAAAGGCAATTTCTGCTGGAACAGTGCATGATTTCTTTAATATCATCATGGTCTTACTGCTCTTTCCATTGGAGTATTATTTTGGCTTCCTATCAATTTTGGCAATTGGGCTAACGGATTGGCTTCGCGATTTAGGACTTGTAGGGAATTCCAATCTAGGATATTTGGATTACAGCCTCAGTAGCCTGAGTAGGTCTTTGGTTGCGATACTCCCTTCTAATATCCTTACGATTGTAATCGCACTGGGTGCTCTGTTTTTATCCATTAAGTTTTTGTCGAATATCATTTTTCGGCACCTCATTGGTCAGTCCAAGGATAGATTAGGAAGGTTCGTTTTTGATAATCCATATAAGTCCTTTGGTTGGGGAATGGTCATTACTGGAGGCGTTCAATCAAGTTCAATTACTACTTCACTGATGGTGCCACTTGTTGCTTCTGGGCGGGTAAAGTTGGCCAATTCATTCCCCTTTATTATGGGTGCGAACATTGGCACTACTGTTACTGCACTGTTGGCTGCATTTACTAAAACAGATGCAGCAGTAAGCTTAGCGTTGGTCCACCTGATCATGAATATGATTGGTGTATTTATTTTTCTTCCTTTTCCAGTGCTTAGAAGAATCCCTGTAAAATTGGCTTATAAATTTGGAGCGATGACTTTAGAGAGTAGAATCATCGGATTTTCTTACATCATTTTCACCTTCTTTCTATTGCCTTTCACTTTGATTTATATCAACAAGGATACTTCCGAAACACAGAAATTTGTTTACGAAATCACCGAAGTGAATCAAGAGGATAGACAAGGAATGATTATTTTGAAAACGAACCACGGAAATACTTCTGGACAGTTTAGCATATTCAGGAATATGGATCAAAACATAACCACGTTACCAGACACAACCTTCGAGGTTAATCTTACTGAAAAAACATTCATAGGTCTAACTGAGCTTACTAAGTACCGATCTAAGGATTTCATTGGGAAAGATATTATCGGTACTTATTCAATGAACATTGTGGAGGATAGTATTGGATGGACCTATCCAATAGGTGATATGGAGGATTTACTCGTACTGGAGAAAAAATACCAAAACGCTTCTAGTGGTTGTGCCAGTGCTACATTTTTGGTAAACCCAGAATTGAACCTTTTACTGGAGGCCACCTACTTTGGAAATCAAAAAGAGGTGATAAAAACAGTCAAATTGCGCTCGATAGAGTAAATTTGTGAACTTATTCCTACCTTGAAGGAAAAATCATTCAGTTGAAAATATTCGATTTCCATAAAGTAATAGAGGCTTTCAATGGGTTTTTAGAAACCAAATTTGAAATTTTAAAACTTGATGCCCGTGAGGAGATTGAAATCCTAATTGCAAAACTATTAGTACTTCTTCTAGTTGGATTGTTTTCTGCTATGGTGCTACTTTTTATATCACTTGCTGCTGCATACGCCATAAGCGATTGGCTTCAAAGTGGTTATGCTGGATTCCTGATTGTAGGCAGTATTTACCTTATCATTGCTATTGTGCTTTATTTGAACAAGAGTAAGGTGATTCAAACCATAATAGAACGACAACGCGCAGCTGGGTCATCAATTATAACTAACGAAGAAGATTAATGATGTCAAAAAAGCAAGCATTAGAGCAGTCACATGCCGAGTATAAAATGAAGCTCGAATCCGAGTTGGAAGAGATCAAATCGACAGCCCAGAATGTTGGCAAGAAAGCATTGATGGTAGGAGCGGGCTTATTGGCAATTTATGGTTTGGTTTCCCTTTTCTCATCAGAAAAATCTGAAAAACCTGAACATGGCGAGAAGACCAAATCAAATGATGATACAATCAATTCGCCTAAACGGCAGGGTTCAAAGAACAATGCAAATTATTTGGGGGCAGTTGTAAAAGAGCAAGCCCTGATATTTATTTTGGGATTGGCCGCCCAAAAACTTGGTAATTTTTTAAAGGAGTTGGAGCAAAATAAAAAAGAAGGTGGTTCTTGATTCATTTGTAAGGAATGCTAGCCTGGGAAAAAAATCTTTGGCGCTATTGGTGGATCCTGATGACCTTAATGAAGGGGGCATGAAGGCCATTGTAAATGCCGCCATTGAAAATAAAGTAGACTATTTCTTGGTTGGCGGAAGTCTAATTACTTCCAATAATCTCGAGTCAGTTGTAGATTCCATAAAAGCATACAGTGCTATTCCCTGTATATTGTTTCCAGGAAATGCCATCCAAATCCATCCCGAAGCAGATGCTATTCTCTTTTTGTCATTAATTTCTGGTAGAAACCCTGAGCTACTGATTGGTCAACATGTAGTGGCAGCTCCAGTGCTTAAAAGGAGCAATCTCGAAATCATTCCTACAGGCTACATGCTTATTCATTCAGGACGGCCAACGAGTGTATCTTATATGAGCAATACACAGCCAATTCCTAATGACAAACCAAGCCTTGCAATCAGTACCGCAATGGCGGGCGAGATGCTGGGGCTGAAGTGCATTTATATGGACGCAGGGAGCGGAGCGTTGGAGCCAGTGTCTTCAAAAGTCATCAAATCAGTAAAAAGGAATATAGACATTCCTTTAATCATAGGTGGCGGAATCAATTCAAAGCGAAGAGCTCAAGAGGCATTAGAAGCTGGTGCAGATATGATTGTGATTGGGAATGGCGCACAAAAAAACCTCAGCCTTTTGGCCGAGGTTTCTGATGTGATTCAATATTTGAATGAGGCCTTAAACGTTAATTAAGCTCTCTCTTCTTCTCATTTTACCAGCTGGGATGCCAAACATCATCTTAAATCTTCTACAGAAGTAAGCGGTGTCTTTGTAACCAACTTCGTGACCGATATCTCTAATACTTTTCTTAGTTGTACGAAGTAAGTCAACCGCAGCTTCCATTCTTTGGTACTCAATGTAATCCTGTGGATTGATACCGGTCAACATTTTGAAGTACTGACCAACGTAATCTTCTGATACACCAGCAACTGAAGCCAATACCTTATTGGATAGATCACCGCCAGTATTTGCTTTGATATAAGCAAAGATGTCGATGAGTCTTGGGTCCTTGAAGTAAGTGCTGTTCGTAACCAACTGCTCAACGAACAAGCGATTATCCAATATATATCTGATAATCTCAACACATAAATACTCAGTATTTACTTTGATGATTCTATTCTTTCCAGGCTTTGTAGAATTAGTTTCGTCAATGATGATGCGGATCAAATTTGCGATAGTTTCGCTTCCTCTGATGGCAAACGGAGTAATGTTAAGAGAAGAGAAGAAGTTTACAGAATCGAAAACCTTTGCCTCGAACATTACTTGACTAAAACCATCGACATCATAATCATTAATGTCTGAATCTGATGCATTTTGAAGGTACTTCTTTTTGTTGGCAACAAAGTCTTCGTTTGATACAGCCGCAGCAGTTAAGGAACCATATGATATGGCAGTTGACTTACCTCCTGGGATAAATAACATATCTCCCTCAGAAACTTTTTCTTGATCGTCTCCAAAAAAGATATCACCGTTGTTCACTATGAAAATCGTGTTTTCGATGTCATAATGATTCTTGATGGTCACCGGTTTGGCGATCTTCATATTCCTACTTTTTAGGTAGCGAACACCGAGTGACTCAATGATTTTATTGTAATCTTCCATTTAAAAATTTTTAAAGAGTTAAACACTTACACAGTACGAATTTAATACCTAATAAGAGCATTTCAAAAAAAAATGACCATTGGTAATAAATAATATACCAATGGTCAGTTAAATGGAATTATTCTAATTATTTCAATAGTTCTCTGGAGATAACAATCCTCTGAATTTCTGAAGTACCCTCATATATTTGAGTAATCTTGGCATCGCGCATTAATCTTTCCACATGAAATTCTTTCACAAATCCATATCCCCCGTGAATTTGTACAGCTTCAATCGTTGTGTCCATTGCAACTTGCGAGGCATAAAGTTTGGCCATAGCACTGGCTTTTCCAAAATCCTTTTTTTGATCCTTGAGGTAAGCAGCATGATAGCACAACAATCTGGCTGCTTCAATTTCTGTGGCCATGTCCGCTAATTTGAACTGGATGGCTTGATGCTCACAAATGGCTTTTCCAAAAGCTTTTCTTTCTTTTGAATAGGCTAAGGCAAGTTCGTAAGCACCTGAAGCGATACCCAAGGCTTGTGAAGCAATGCCGATTCTACCACCATTCAGCGTAGACATGGCGAATTTGAAACCAAATCCATCTTCACCAATTCTATTTTCTTTTGGCACTTTGACGTCAGTAAACATTAAAGAGTGCGTATCGGAACCTCTAATGCCGAGTTTGTCTTCCTTTTTGCCAACAACAAAACCATCCATGCCTTTTTCAACAATGAGACAGTTGATGCCTTTATGACCTCTTTCTTTGTGAGTTTGAGCAATTACCAGATAAACAGAGGCATTATTACCATTAGTAATCCAGTTCTTTGTTCCATTTAAAAGGTAGTAGTCACCTTTGTCCTCTGCGGTGGTTTGTTGCGAAGTGGCATCAGAACCTGCTTCGGGCTCTGAAAGGCAGAATGCACCAATCTTTTCACCAGTGGCTAATGGTTTTAGGTATTTTTCTTTTTGTTCCTCTGTACCATATTTTTCAATTCCCCAACAAACAAGGCTATTGTTTACGGACATACAAACTGAAGCTGAGGCATCTATTTTAGAGATTTCTTCCATGGCCAATACATAGGAAATAGTATCCATACCACCGCCATTGTATTTTGGGTCGACCATCATTCCCATAAAACCAAGCTCACCCATTTTCTTGATCTGCTCGGCAGGAAATCTTTGGTGCTCATCTCTTTCAATGACTCCCGGAAGTAATTCTGTTTGTGCGAATTCTCTTGCTGCTTGCCGAACCGCTAAATGCTCTTCTGTTAAATCGAAATTCATACTCTAAATAGTTAACTAACGTTTGTTAGGCAAAAGTAATAAAATTGCTCAAACCTTAGTCACGATTTACGAACATTAGCACATAATAAAGCAACATGGCCAATGAGCCTAAGGCAGCCACTAAATAGGTTTTTGCGGCAGCATTTAAAGCGTCTTCGGCCATTCCATGTTCTTCAGTGGTCACGATGTTGCGATCGTTGATCCATGCCAAAGCCCTTTTACTCGCATCGTATTCAACAGGTAATGTAATGAACGCGAAAAGAGTAAAAATGAAGTAACAACCGATAATAATAGGTAACCCAACAGTGTAAAGATTCATACTATCAATCATAAAAGAGCCAAATAGCATTACCATAAAAATGATATTGATAATTCTGCCACTCGCATTTTGAATTGGAACCAAGCTAGAACGCATTTCAAGTGGCCCATAGGCCCTTGCATGTTGAACAGCATGGCCACATTCGTGGGCTGCCACCGCTGCTGCAATTACCGATCGCCCTTCGTAAACCTCTGGACTTAGGTTGACAGTTTTGTCAGCTGGATTGTAATGATCCGTTAATCTGCCTTGAACCGATACTACACGAACATCATGAATTCCATTGTCGCGAAGCATTAATTCTGCGATTTCCCTACCACTTAGCCCAATTTGAAGCCCAATTTTGGAGTACTTTTTGAATTTTCTTTTAAGACTATTTTGAACAAGCCAGCTCACTAGGGCAATGCCAATTATTAATACTAAAAACATCTTCTTCTATTTTTTAAGTTTGTTAATCAAGTTTGAAGTGGAATAACCATTTACCAAATCAATGGTTTTGACTTCCCCACCGTTCGCCAAAACGATATCTGCACCCACAATGTTGTCGACATTGTAATCACTTCCTTTCACTAAGATATCTGGAATTAAAAAAGCAATCAATTCTTTTGGAGTGTCTTCAGAAAATATAGTTACACCATCCACAAATTCAAGGGCTGCCAATAATCTTGCCCTAGCGATTTCGTTATTGACGGGTCTTTCAGCCCCTTTCAGCTGACGCACAGAATCATCATCATTGAGTCCAATTACCAGTCTATTTCCTAATGATCTCGCTTTTTCTAAATAATCAATATGGCCGAGGTGGAGGATGTCGAAGCAGCCATTCGAAAAAACGACTTTTTCTCCAGCCTTTTTCCAAAGCTCTACTTGCTCTTTCAGACCCTGCCAAGAATTAATCTTATTCTTGCTCTCCATGGATTTCAAGCGGTTTTATAAAGTTAACCAAGATCAAACTTATGATCCCAAACACAATCACAGTAAATAATTGTGAGGTGTGCAGAATCAATGCAAAAATTTTGCCTTCCGACTCTGGTAGTCCATAAAGCACTAATATGCCTGCCACAAAGGCATGAAAAGAACCAACACCATTGGCGGTGGGTGCTGCCATGCCAAAACTACCCATTACCAAAATTGCGAGGCCCGCCAATGGGCCAAGGTTTTTGGTTTCTTCAGATCCAAATGATATGACATAGAGCATCAGAAAATAGAGCACCCAAATCCCGATTGTATTGACCCAAAAAAGTAAAGGCTTTTTTATTTTGGTAATGCTCAAAATACCGCTGTACAGCTGCTTGATCAACTTTCTGATTTTCTCTACCCATTTACTGTTCGATGGACGTTTTGAGAGAATAAAGAACCAAAAAGCCCATATTCCAAAACCTATTATTATTACTACTAACCACCAATAAGTGGTGAGTAAAGATGTTATATTTTCAAAAGTGCTAGAAAAGTATTCATTCAATCGGGCAAATTCCAAAACGAAGGTCAAAGCAGTCAACAGCAGCAGTATAATCAAGTCAATTAACCTTTCGGTAAATACCGTCCCCACGGCAAAAGTCATGGGAATACCTTCCTTTTTACTGACGATGCCGCATCTTGTGATTTCTCCCAATCTAGGGAAAACAGTATTGGCTAAATAGCCAATCATAACAGCAAAATAATTTATAATTAGGGTGGACTTTTTACCAGAAACTTCAAGCAGCTGACCCCAACGGAGTGCTCTGAGGAAATGACTTCCGAAGGACAAAACTATACTTAATACAACCCACCTGTAGTCAAATTTTTTGAGTGAAACGAGGGCTTCGTTAATATTAAAGTCCTTATATACATACCAAAAAATAGCCGCTGAAAAAGCTAAGGCTATCGCAAACTTTAAAACATCTTTAGCTTTAACTTTCAATGGGTTGAGTTATGACTAGTTCAGTCTGTTATTAATATCTGGAAATACCAATTTAGGCTTGAAAGTTTTTGCCTCCTCATAATCCATAATCCCATAGGAAACTATGATGATAATATCGCCAACTTGGACACGTCTTGCGGCAGGGCCGTTCAAACAAACTGTGCCACTTCCTTTTTCTCCTTTGATAACGTAGGTCTCGAATCGTTCGCCATTGTTGACATTTACTATTTGTACCTTCTCGTTTTCAATAATTCCTGAGGCTTCCATTAAAAGTTCATCCAACGTGATGCTTCCAACATAATGCAGCTCGGCCTGTGTAACTTTTGCCCTGTGAATCTTCGATTTAAAAACTTCTATTTGCATACCTCCTCCAAATGCGAGCGCGAAATTAATAATTTAAAAATAAGTTGTCTATTAAACGAACCTTTCCAATATATGCCGCAACACAAATTGCCGTTTTTTTGGGGTTCGTCACTTGGGTGAGTGAACTAAAGTTGTCCGTTTCCACTATTTCAAAATACTCAAGCGTGAAACGGTCATTGGTTGCAAATAGTTCTTTAGCATTTTCGATTACGGTTTTAATGCCGACCCCTTCAAGGAGTTGTTTTTTTGCAATCGAAAGGCTCTGATTAATTAAGGAGGCCTCTGATTTGTCGCGCTCAGAAAGTCTCAGGTTTCTTGAAGACATCGCCAAGCCGTTTTCCTCTCTCGAGGTTTCTACCATTTTCAAGTCAATGGGAAACGAAAGCTGGTCAATCAATTTATTTATGACAAAAAACTGTTGAAGATCCTTCTGCCCAAAAAAGGCATAATCTGGTTGACAGATATTGAACAATTTGCTGACGACCAAGCCTACTCCCTGAAAATGGCCAGGCCGAAAACGGCCTTCAAGGTTATTTTCAAGTGCACCAAATGAAATTGAGAGGTCATGTGTATTTGGATAAATTTCTTTCACCGAAGGTAGAAAAAGAAAATTACAGCCTGCGGCCTTTAGTAAGGCAGTATCTTTTTCGATGGTATTGGGATACTTCTCCAAATCCTCTGCATTATTGAATTGGGCTGGGTTGACAAAGATTGAAACCACGGTTATTTCGCACTGGTTTTTTGATGCGTTCACAAGTGCGAGATGACCGTTATGAAGAGCTCCCATAGTTGGCACTAACCCTATTTTGTTGCCTTTCAGCCTATGTTTTGCGAGTTTTGATCGCAATGCCATGATCGTTTTTATTACTTCCATTTGGGGGCGAAGATTAATTTAATTAACGCTTATTAACAATGGTTTTCTAGATTAATGAAGGTTTTTTCAGGAAATTGAGGTAATTTTGTGGTCATTTTCAGAATGAGAGTGTCATTAAATTTCCTTTCCATATGTCAAAATTTCGAATTCTTTACGTTGCGAGCGAAATCAATCCTTTTCTAGAAACCTCTGCTGTTGCTGACTTTGTGCGAAAACTTCCACAAGCTATGCAAGAAAGAGGTATGGAAATCAGGATCTTGGTTCCCCGTTTCGGATTAATTAATGAAAGAAAGAATAGGTTGCATGAAGTCGTAAGGCTTTCTGGAATTAACATTTCGGTAGGTGATGAAGAAAAGCCTTTAGTGATTAAGGTGGCTTCAATTCCGAATGCGAAATTACAAGTGTATTTTATTGATAACGAAGACTATTTCCATCGTAAGTCCGTTTTCTTCGACAAGGAGAATAATTTTTATGCAGACAATGACGAAAGAGCAATTTTCTTTTGTAAAGGAGCGCTTGAAACGGTGAAAAAATTAGGCTGGTCACCAGATATCGTTCATTGCAACGATTGGATGACGAGTTTGATCCCAATGTACCTAAAGACAACTTATAAGAACGACCCTATTTTCCAGAGCACGAAGTCAGTCTTCACTATTTACAACAATCCTTTTGCACATCAATTTGATGCTGACTTGTTGGACAAAGTGAAAATGATGGATATTGATGATAGCATGCTGGAGAATTTGAAAACGGCAGACTTTGCAGGTTTTATTAAGACGGGTGCGGAGTATGCTGATGCTGTGATTAGAGCAGAAGACGAAGGTCATGAGGCACTTAACGAACTCTTCACGGAAGTTGAAAAGCTTAGAAAAGTTGATACCATAGAAAAGGATGATAATTTCTTAGATTCTTATTTCAATTTATATAATGAACTTGTTGGGTAAGATTAAAATTATTGGTGTTCTTATTTTAGGCATCTCTATATTATTTTCTTGTGAGAAAAGCGGAAGTTTTGGTTTCAATGAGGAGGACACTGCTCCAGTTGAGTTTCTTGTTTTTGAGGCGCCAATTACTTCATCTATAGTACAGCTAGATACTGTGTTCTCCTCGAATCTGAATTCTGGTTTGATAGGTAATATGGAGGACCCAAGTTTTGGGAAGATCAGGGCAACGACTTATTCTAGACTCAATCTAAGACGGACATTCTTAGGTGTGCTTTCCTCCGATGCCGTGTTGGATAGTGTTAAGTTTAATTTTAGGATATCTTCATTGAGAGACACTTTGATTCGGGATTTGGATCTAGAGGTTTTTAAGCTGGCGGAACCATTAATTGACACAGTTCATATTACCTCAGACGGCAATGGCGTTTCCGATGAATTAATTGTTTCCGGCTCAGTTACTTTGGATGATCTCGATTCGATTTACTCTTTTCATGTGTCACCAGATTTCGCTAATAACCTTTTCACTTTAATGAGAAACGCGGACCCGTCAATTGAAACTCAAGAGTTATTTGAAGCTACATTTCCTGGATTGGCATTTAGAACAACAGGTGTTGTTAAAAATATTTTTTCAATCAATTTGGACGCGGCAACAAACATCACATTTTATTATCGAGACTTAGGGAGTTCTGGCGAAGTGGACCTTGCATTAGAACATCAATTGACCTTGGGAAGTGTACCACATTACTATGGTTTGGAAGTGGACAGAAGGTCAAGTGAATTAACAGGATTGAGGCAGAAAAACTTTGAATTCATACCAAATACCAATCTGAGGTATGTGCAAGAAGGGACGGGTATTGTTACTAAAATTGACCTTTCTAGTTTGGCGTCTTTTTCGGAATTGAATCCTGGAATAATCATTAATTCCGCACAAGTTTCGATTGGGCCAGTGAATGATTTTCCTGTTGGATTGACTCCGCCCTCAGTTTTATTTTTGGCCCTCACCGATGACGAAAATACAGTAATAAGAGATGGCGCGACTTTCAGGACAATGCAACGAGATGGCGCAAGCCCGATCGGCAGTAATGCACCCGTGCAATTGACTTATGATGCGGAAACCAAGACTTACTCAGCTTCCATCACTTCATTTGTTAATAATTATTATTCAGAGAGTTTTAGGAGGAACAGCTATTTTGTATACCCACAAGGCATAAACAATTCCTTAAATCAGTTTATATTTGATCCTAATAACATCAAGATCAAAGTATTTTATTCTCGCTTAAGGTAAGTCAAAACGAAAATTTTAAATCCCTTTAAATAGAAATAGTATGTGTGGAATTGTTGGCTATTTAGGTCATCGAGAGGCGTATCCAATAATCATTAAGGGCCTACAACGATTAGAATATAGAGGTTACGACAGTGCTGGTGTAGCTCTAATGGATGGAGAACTTAATATTTATAAAAAAAAGGGCAAAGTTGTTGATCTACATGAATTCGCCAAGGGCAAGAATTTAAAGAGTAACTTGGGCATAGGGCATACAAGATGGGCAACTCATGGCGAACCCAATGATCGAAATGCTCATCCCCACCTTTCCAATTCAGGAAAGTTAGCCCTAATTCATAATGGGATAATTGAAAACTATGCTGCTTTAAAGACTGATTTGCAGCAAAAGGGGTACGTATTTAAGAGCGATACCGATTCTGAGGTCTTCATCAATTTTATAGAAGACATTTATTTAAATACTGGTGTCGCTTTGGGTGAAGCCGTAAGATTAGCCTTGAACAAAGTTGTTGGCGCTTATGCCATCGCAATCATTTCACTTGAGGATCCCAACCTTTTAATAGCGGCAAGAAAGGGCAGTCCATTGGTGATTGGTTTGGGTAAAAATGAGTTTTTTGTTGCCTCTGACGCTACTCCTATCATTGAATACACCAATGAAGTAGTCTACCTTGAGGACCAAGAAATAGCCATCATCAAGGATGGTCAGCTCACCATCAAAAATATTGCTGATGTTGAAATGACGCCCTATGTCCAAACGATCGACCTTGAACTCGAAGCCATTGAGAAAGGTGGATACGAGCATTTTATGCTCAAGGAAATATATGAGCAACCCAAGTCAATTGGGGATTGCTTGAGAGGTAGATTACAAGCGAAGGAAGGTAAGCTCGTTCTTGGAGGTATTTTCGATTACGTTACCAAAATGGTAAATGCCGATAGGATACTTATTGTTGCATGTGGTACATCTTGGCATGCTGGTTTGGTTGCCGAGTATATTTTTGAAGAATTTTGTAGAATACCTGTTGAGGTGGAGTATGCCTCAGAATTTAGGTATAGAAATCCGATCGTTAGCGAAAAGGATGTAGTCATTGCAATTTCGCAATCTGGAGAAACAGCCGATACGCTTGCGGCAATTGATTTGGCTAAGTCAAAAGGAGCAACCATTATAGGCGTATGTAATGTAGTCGGATCTTCCATTGCCCGTGCTACCCATGCAGGATCATACACCCATGCAGGACCAGAAATTGGCGTTGCCAGCACAAAAGCTTTTACGGCTCAAATTTCTGTTCTCACCATGATGGCTTTGATGATTGCGGAAAAGAAAGGTACGCTTTCTGAAAGTAAGTACAGATCTTTGCTGGTAGAATTGGAGTCAGTTCCGGCAAAAGTGGCTAAAGCACTTCTTTTGAATGATCAAATTGAAGTGATATCTGCCATATTTAAAGATGCCACCAATTTCTTATACCTCGGTCGAGGGTTCAATTTCCCTGTAGCCCTTGAAGGTGCATTAAAGCTCAAAGAGATTTCATATATACATGCAGAAGGTTACCCAGCAGCTGAGATGAAACACGGGCCGATAGCATTGATTGATGAAGCCATGCCAGTAGTAGTTATTGCTACAAAGGACAGCAGCTATGAAAAGATCGTTTCGAATATTCAAGAAGTAAAAGCCAGAAAGGGTAAGGTAATCGCGGTGGTTTCAGAAGGGGATACAGAAATCCCTAAAATGGCAGATTACGTCATCGAAGTGCCCCACATTAGTGATGCTCTGATGCCATTAATTTCAGTAATTCCTCTTCAATTACTTTCATATCATATCGCAGTAATGAGAGGATGTAATGTAGATCAGCCAAGGAATTTAGCGAAATCTGTAACTGTTGAATAGAAATTGATTTACTATTTCATAAAAAAAGGGCGTTTAGCCCTTTTTTTATGAAAGCAAATATTGTCTTTTGAGTAGTGGACAAACTTTGTATCGCTCATCTTTAGTGTCCTCATAAATAGCTTCCAAGGTTTCGTAGACATTGTGAATGCCGATTTTAGTACACCATTCAAATGGGCCAAAAGGATAATTCGTACCTAATTTCATTCCAGTATCAATGGCTTCGATAGTAGCCGTACCCTCTTGAAGTGTGTAGAATGCTTCGTTGATAATCATGAAAATTATCCTTGGACTTACCATTCCAACTCGATCCTTCACAATTTCGAAATCAGTATTTAGCGACTTGCAAATTTGCTCAAGTACATTTTTTTGTTGGTCATTATAACAACTTACCTCTAGGATATCTCTAGTTAAAAAAGAAGGTAAGCCATTGAATCCGAAAAGATTACATTTTATTTGAGCTTGGTAAAAGGCAAGTTCAGCCAATGAGATTTTAGGAGCAGAAACGAAAAGGTTAAGCCCCTCATATTCATTGAATATTTCGAATTGCTCAGGACTATCCGCGATCAGGAAATCGAAAATAACATCAAAATTCTTAAGCTCAGCCTCAAAGTTATAGTCGGTTTCAAATTGGCAGTCGCTTAAGTGGCCAAACTTGATCTTAAACTCTTCAATATTCTCTTCAGAACCGATGACTAGAACTTTCATAATGTGTAATTTGCTTCAAAATTATCCATTAAATCAAACAATCCGAATATGGACAAGACAATCGTAATGAGTAAGGACGCTCCTGCGCCCATTGGTCCTTATAGCCAAGCAGTTAAAGCGGGCAATACATTATATATTTCAGGTCAAATCCCTTTTGATCAAATCACGGGTGAAATGATCAATGAAAATATTACTGAAGAGACTCACCAAGTAATGAAGAACATTGAGGCCATACTTTCTTCCGCAGGAATGTCTTTCGAGAATATTGTGAAGTGCTCTATTTTTATAAAGGACATGAACCAATTTAGCGCAATCAACGAGGCCTATGGGGTATATTTCAAATCTAATCCGCCTGCAAGGGAGACCGTAGAAGTCGCGCGTTTACCCAAGGATGTAAATGTTGAAATATCCTGTATCGCGGTAGATCTTTAAAAGGCTTTTTTGCTAAAGGCTAAAGTTGATCAGATAGTAGTCCTTGGGTTAAGATTTGTTTAATTTTGCGGCCAAATTAATTTAAGATGAGTGTTAGAGTAAGATTTGCTCCAAGTCCGACAGGTGCATTACATATTGGTGGACTGAGAACCGCATTGTACAATTATCTTTTTGCCAAAAAGCATGGAGGAACATTCATTCTAAGGATTGAAGATACAGATCAGGGTAGGTTTGTTCCAGGGGCGGAAGATTACATCTTAAATGCCCTGCAATGGGCGGGAATTTCGCCTGACGAAGGGCCAAAGAATGGAGGTACTTTCGGACCCTACAGGCAGTCAGATCGGAAAGAGTTGTATTTTGATTACGCTCAGCAATTGATTGATGCTGGAAAGGCCTATTATGCTTTTGATACACCCGAAGAGCTAGATGAAATGCGCGAAAGGCTCAAGGAAGCTAGGATGGCAAATCCACAGTACAACGCTATCAGCCGAAATCAAATGAAAAACTCTTTGACCCTTTCCGAAGAAGAGGTAGCCCAAAGGTTGAATTCTGGTGAGCCATATGTTATTCGATTTAAAATGCCAAAACACGATGATGTTCGATTCAAGGATATTATTCGTGACTGGATCGTTGTAAGTACCACCACTTTGGATGACAAAGTCTTGATGAAATCTGATGGTATGCCAACTTATCATTTGGCCAATATTGTTGATGATCATCTCATGAAAATCACACATGTAATTCGCGGTGAGGAGTGGCTGCCCTCTGCTCCTTTGCATATTTTACTCTATGATGCCTTCGGTTGGAAAGCTCCGGAATTTGCTCATTTGCCACTCTTATTAAAGCCAGATGGCAATGGAAAACTGAGCAAAAGGGCCGCAGACCAATTAGGATTTCCGATTTTTCCATTGAACTGGAATGATCCTGAAAGCGGTGAATTGTCTCAAGGGTTCAAAGAATCAGGATATTTACCCGATGCCTTCATTAATTTTTTAGCCATGTTAGGCTGGAACCCTGGCACCGAACAAGAGATTTTTAGTCTTGAAGAATTGATCCATACCTTTTCACTTGATCGAATCAACAAATCTGGAGCAAAGTTCGATATAGAAAAGGCCAAATGGTTCAACCAACAGTACTTGAAAAACCGCTCTAGCGTGGGATTGGCAGGTACTCTCAAAGCCGAATATGACCTTAGAACGGATGATGCCACTGTAGTGTCAATAGTGGATGCTATGAAAGAAAGGATTACGTTCCTGTCGGAAGTTGTTACTCACGGAGATTTCTTTTTTAACGCACCTCGCGATTTCGATGAAACTACCGTAAAAAAGAAATGGAATGAAGAAGTCGCAGCTAAACTCAATAGTTTTTCTCTCGAATTGAAGGATTTGGATGCGATTTCTCCAGAAGACGCTAAACAACTGTTAGAAACTGTTTTGGCTAAAGACGGCACCGGACTTGGGAAGGTGATGCCAGGACTCAGATTGGCACTTACCGGTGCTGCTGGTGGGCCAGATTTGATGCAAATAATCGCGATATTAGGCCCAAAAGTATCTGCAGAAAGAATTGAATTTGCCATAAATACGCTAAAATAAAAGATCATGTCCAAAAGAAAAGAAAACAAGCTCAGAGACGAGAAGCCAAGAGTTAACAAAGCACTGGAAGGCTTAGAAATAAGAATTGATTCTTTTGGCGAGATCCATAATTCTTTATCCATTGATAAAATCAACGAGTTCTTAAATAAGAATGTGGATGATAAAAAACTCAGGGATAGGGACGATATAGACGAAATCAAGGGAGATGGTTTGGAAAAGGGAGAATGAAAATTCGATCCCAGAAATGAAAACCAATGATGAACTCAAACAATCGGAATAAAAGATGCAACAACTGAAACTTGGTATTATTAAGGAAGGCAAAGTTCCCATTGATAAAAGGGTGCCCATAACGCCTGATCAGTGCAAGACCATTTTATCCGAATTCACAGGCGTAGAGATTTATTGTCAAAGAAGCAACATTCGCTGTTTTCATGATGATGAATACCAGCAAGCAGGTGCAAATATGGTGGACAGCGTTGCTGATTGTGATGTGATAATAGGCGTGAAAGAAGTGCCTAATTCTATGTTGGTCGATGGGAAAACCCATTTTTTCTTCTCACATACTACCAAGAAACAAGAGTATAACAGAGGTTTATTGCAGACCATTCTTAAAAAAAATGTAAAACTTATTGATTGGGAAGGCTTGACCAATGAGGCAGGCCAAAGACTGATCGCTTTCGGTAGATACGCAGGCATTGTTGGTGCTTATAATGGTATCTTGACGTATGGCAGACGGTATAACCTATTTCACCTGAGGCCAGCGCACGAATGTTTTGACATGGCGGATATGCAACTGGAATATGCCAAAGTAAAGTTACCAGCCATAAAAATAGTGCTTACAGGTGGTGGTAGAGTTTCAAAGGGGGCAATGGAAGTACTTACAGGGATGAAAATCCGCAAAGTGAGCCCAATAGAATTCCTGAATGAATATTTTGCAGAGCCAGTATATACCCAGCTGAATACAAGGGATTACAATAAGCATATTGCAGGCGGTGGATTTAGCAGAGATGAATTTTATAGAAATCCAACCAATTACAAATCGAACTTTATGCAATACGCAAGAAAGGCCGATGTATTGATTGCGGGAGCATTTTGGGATCCAAAGGCACCTGTTTTATTTACCAAAGAAGAAGCCAACGAAAGCGATTTCAATATTCGAATTATAGCAGATATTACTTGTGATATAGAAGGGTCTATTCCTTCGACTAAAAGACCAAGTACTATTGATGACCCGGTTTATGACTACAATTCAAGCGATGATAAGATTGAAGCGGCTTTTACAGACGAAAGCAACATTACTGTGATGGCCGTGGATAACCTGCCATGCGAATTGCCACGGAATGCTTCCGAAGATTTCGGAAAAGAGTTTATAAAATATATCCTTCCTAACTTATTGACGGGAGACAAAGACAACATTATAAAAAGGGCCACGATCACAGAAAATGGTCATTTGACTGAAAGGTATAGTTATCTTCAAGATTACGTAGATGGAAATTAACCATTACATAGAGCATACCAACCTTAACCCAACAATTACAGAAAGTCAAATTGATTTATTGGTGCATGAGGCCAAAGAAAACAGGTTTTTTGGGATTTGTGTGCCACCATTTTGGGTGAAACGAGCTGCGCGAGAATTGCTTAATTCAGACGTTCAATTGGTCACTGTAATTGGGTTTCCATTAGGCTATCAAATGACGGAAGTAAAGCTAAGGGAAATAGAGCTGGCCATAGAGAACGGAGCCAATGAGCTAGACTTGGTGATGAATATTTCGTCTTTCAAAACGAGGCTTCCCTGGACGAAGATTGAATTGGCAAAATGCTCCAAAGTAGCCCATGAGGCAGATAGTATTCTGAAGGTGATTATCGAAACGGCCTATCTTTCTGATGAAGAAATCATCAGGGCATCAGCGCTATGTGCCGAGGCAGGGGTAGATTTCGTGAAAACATCCACAGGCTTTGCGTCATCTGGGGCCAAGTTGGAAAACATTCAATTGATGAGAAAATCCTTGCCCTCAAATGTTGGAATTAAGGCCTCTGGAGGTATTAAAACACTAGCAGATGCCGAGGCAATGATATCGGCAGGTGCTGATAGAATTGGCACTTCTTCGGGTGTGGCGATTATGAAAGAATGGCATGAAAGCAGTAAAAATATCCGTTAGAGGCAAAGTCCAAGGGGTTTTCTTTAGAGCCTCGGCAAAGCATCAGGCCAAGAGTTTATCGCTTGTAGGTTGGTGTAGAAACGAAGCGGACGGCTCGGTACTTATAAACATCGAAGGGAAAGAACAAGACGTGAATGATTTTATTGACTGGTGCAGTTTAGGCCCCGAGTTATCTAAAGTGGAGGAGGTAATGGTGGAATTAATCCCAGTTACTCAAGGTTTTGAAGACTTTGAGATAAGGCGCTAATAATTAGGCAGATTTACTAGAGCAGTATTTTTGTATTCCTTTGTATTTGTAGATTTTCAATCCAAAATGCTCATAAATACAAACTTTCATTCTGTTTTGGGCTAGCTCAATGCGTTTATCTGGAGAGTGAAAAACAGTCAACTCAAGCCCTGCTAAAATAAAGTTCTTTTTAAGACAAAGCGCTTTGGTATATTGATTAAAGCCAGTCTTCCAATCCTCCGAATACTTTTCATAATGACTTCGGCCATCAAAAAGAAGTTCCAATTGATTTCCTTCTTCCTGAAATCTGAAAATTCCAGCAAGGTTATCGTAGAGTTCATCAAAAAATGTAAGGTGTTCTGGGTTGAAAGCTTCTACCATTTCTGAAAGATCATCAACCAAATGAAGCGGATTAAAAAGTAGAAAATAACCTTCTTTTATTTGCTCCACGAGCTGCTTCTCAAGCTCAAACCTTGAATCGCTTTGAACCTGCTTGAGGATATAGTTTTTATCTAAAAGAAAGAGGCGTTGGCTCAAGTCTAAAAAGTTTAAACAAAAATAACACTTTTTATAAAATGGCCTCCATTTGAAGGCCATGGATTTGGGCAACAATTACCGAGCGGCTGCCGAACTTACAATCCGCCCGAAGAATATTGCATTCATCATTAACTTATTTGTGCCGTACCAAAAGGCCCGAAAGTTTGGGTTATCCGCTAAAGAAACTATGCGACCTTGCCCCAATGCATTTACTCTTATGGTTGATGTTTCCTTTAGGGCTTCTAAGTTCGGTTTATTGATCCAGCCGCTGAGCAATGGCTCTTTTGTATACTTTCCTGGGTTAGAAAATTTATTTTTTGAGGCCTCAAGCATAACATTACCACGCCTAAAAGTAGGAAGCTCCTTTCTATAATACCCAAAAGCCAAAGGGTGAGTAAGTTCTAATTCGCTCATAAACACCCCTCCAGGAATACTTTGCCCCCGCTGAAAATTACTTAGTTGATCGTAAACTACATTTTCACCTTTGTATTGCTCTACGTCTACAAGTTGAACATTGGTAAGCTTGTTTCTGCTTGCCCAAGCCGCTGCACTGCCGTTACTAGCTATAAGCGTTCCGCCATTTCTGATCCAGCGCTTGAGGTTTTCGAGCTCTGCCTCTGATAAATCTACACCGCCAGTAATGATAAGTGTATTATAGCGCTCAATTGCGTTTGAGGATAGCCTGTTTTCGGGCAACTTAGTGACCAACATTTGCATGCGCGTATCTAGTAAATGCCAGATTTCGCCAGCATCGGCACTACTGCCAGACTCTACGACCAACGCAATTTCTGGCTTTTCAAGACTGATAAAAGAATTACTACCCAAAGAGACCCCGTTGGTTAATCCGCTATTAAGTGCGTGGATATCTAAACCATCGAGGTTAGCAATGGCCTGCATTTCCAAGAATAAATCAAACTCTGATAATTTTTGATTGGCCACTGGCACCAGTATGGTACCGTAATCAAAAGTGGTTTCTTCATCTTTAGAGAATTTACTTGTAGCCACTTTGATTCTAATTCCTTTGGAAAGCAGCCTATTGGCTGCCCTGGGAGCATAATATCCGTGCCACTCAAAAGCATAGGCATACGCGCTTTGCCCACCAATCATTTTACCTTGCGGAAATTCGACTTTATCTACTTTTTGGCCAAGCTGATTTCTTCCGTATTCTCGGCTGGTAAGTTCAGCATATTCGACATTGAAGGCCAAAGGGTAGGTCCAGCCAGAAATATCATAAAAAAGGCTGTCTTCAAAAGTAGTTCTCTTTTCAAACATTCCTTTTATGAGCTTATAGTTGCGCTGTTTTAAAGGAATGATGTAACTATTGTCCATTTTGTATTCTTCATTGCCAAATTTTAAATCGCGTGCTGGTCGATAAAAATCGATTTCTTGACGGTCGAGAATTTCGGCTAGGTGATAAGACCTTGCTGCATCCTTTTCTGCTTTAAAAATGTAGGCTTTGGTTTCATCACTATCGGCATCTCTCAAGACTCTCTTGTAAAAGTCGCGCTGGTAGTCAAGCAGTTCCACGCGCATATCGATTGCAGCTTTCCAAGTGGATAGGACAGCCGTAAACTGATTTTTTATGGTAAATGGAAATTCTAATATACCATTATCACTTTCCTGGGCATGACCTCTGGAACTTGCCTGCTCAAAAAGAATTCCAATGCCACCATTGATGTCTGGGAATGTAGAGCCTTTACCATAATAGAAGTCATCGTAGCCTTCTTTGGTATAGTAAAGCGATCCGATGCCATCTAAACCCTCGGCATGGTATTCACCTATTTTGCTGGTGAGTTCTTGGTTGGTTTTTGGGGTAAGTGGGTGAGTTCTTGTTGGGACACCCGGTTGAAAGAAAAAAGTGGAGTTAGTCCCCATCTCATGATGGTCAGTTAGAATATTTGGCTTCCACAAATGATACTTCGCAATCCGATTTTTAGACTCTGGTTGTTGTACGGGCAGCCAATCTCTGTTGAGGTCGAACCAATAGTGATTGGTCCTTCCGCCAGGCCAAACCTCGCTGTACTCTCTATCATTTGGATCGGGATTGATGTTTTTTGATTTATGCATATTGGCCCAGGTAGAAAACCTCGTAAGGCCGTCTGGGTTAAAAGAAGGATCGAAAAGGATGATGGAGTTCCTTAGCGCATTTTCGATTTTGGGCCCTTGAGCGGCAGCCATGTAGTAGGCGGCTATCAAGGCAGCATTAGAGCCTGAAGGCTCATTGCCATGAATACTGAAGCCCATATAGGCCACAACTGGCATTTTTTTGATGTCGAACTTGTCGGATTCATTGGGGTAGGTAAGCCAGACATGGTCAGTCCTTATTTTTTCTATACCTGCTTGATTATCAGGGTGCGTGATGGTCAGCAATAATTGTGTCCTTCCCTCATGAGTTTGCCCAATTTCCTCCAAGGTTATTCTATTCGATGCGTTGGCAAGGGCGCGCATGTAGAGTACGAGTTTGTCGTGAGTGATATGCCATTCTCCCACTTCGTGTCCAATAATTGATTTTGGTGTTGGAATATTAGGGTCGTAAGTAACATCTGTCGGCAAAAAATATCTCAAATCTTTTTGAGCTGATACCGAAATAGCTTGGGTAATGATGACCAAGCCAAAAAGCAGTTTAAGGTGTAATCGCATAGTATTAGTTAAAGCCTGAATAATGTCGAATATAGGAATACGATTGCGTAAGAAAAAATTCAAATCCTGAGATTTGAATTGGTCGAATTTCGACCTTGAAAATTATTTCAGGAAATAAAAAGGAAAACATGCTTTACAAATAAAATTCACAATTAAAATTGCATTGGATTTTATTCCTGTAGCATTTTTCGTTCACCTAAGCTTCGCTTTGTCAATTTTTGTTTTAGCTAACCCATTGATTAAAAATGGATTGGTCTAAAAAATGCAGATATTCAGACCACGAATTTTTTGATGTTAACATTAGGTTAAAATACAAAGTCATTGATATCGAAATGTTAACATTTGTGAAAAAGGGCTGAACATAGTAAGTATTACTTTTGCGGCAGTCATTCGTGGCCATAGCATTTGATTTGAATTGAAACAACTTAATCTAATCTACATTAAAATTTCTTCTATGAGAAAATCATTACTCCAGTTTGTACTAGCCGGGATCATGCTTGCGATTAGCGCAGTGGCCTACGGACAAGGTACAACAACATCATCTTTGAATGGAAAGATAACGGATGCCGCTGGGGCTCCGCTTCCAGGTGCAACAGTTGTTGCGATTCACACGCCAAGTGGTTCGCAATATGGTAACGTTAGCAATGCTGACGGTTTTTACAGAATTCCTAACATGAGAGTAGGTGGCCCTTATACGGTTACAGTTACTTTCGTGGGTTTTCAGGAGTTTAAGCAAGAGAATGTGTTCCTTACGCTAGGGCAGTCTTACAAACTTAGTGCAACATTACAAGAAACATCTGTGAGCCTTGATGATGTTGAAGTAATTGCTAGCAGAAGTGGTATTTTTGATGGAAACAAGACAGGTGCAGAAACTGTAATTGGCATTGACCAAATCAACGCAACTCCAACTGTAGCTCGTGCCATTGGTGACTTTGCAAGATTCACTCCTCAGGCTACAATTGATGAGGGTTCAGATGGATTCTCTATATCAATTGGTGGTCAGAACAACAGATATAACTCTATTTATATTGATGGTGCGGTAAACAATGACGTGTTCGGTCTTGCAGGTTCAGGAACTAACGGTGGTCAAACAGGAGTATCTCCAATTTCAATTGACGCAATCGAGCAGTTCCAAATCCAAGTTGCTCCTTTCGATGTAAGAGTTTCTGGTTTTGCGGGTGGTGCTATCAACGCAGTTACTCGTTCAGGATCAAACGAAATCGAAGGGTCTGCCTACAGATTCTGGAGAAACGAGAATTTAGCTGGAGAAACTCCAACCGACATTGATGGAGCGACAAGAAGAAAACTAAATGCGTTCACTGCTGAAACCTATGGTGTTAGAGTAGGTGGTCCAATCATTAAGGACAAACTTTTCTTCTTTGTGAATTACGAAGAGCAAAGAGATGAGACTCCTCAGCCTTTTGATTTTTCGACTTATGAAGGTGATTCAGACAGGGCTGATATTAATGCTCTTATTTCTAAGTTGAATGGTTTTGGTTATGATCCAGGAGCCTTTGAAAATAACCCAGTTATACTTAATTCTGAGAAACTTACTGCCAAGCTTGATTTTAATGCTAACCAGAATAACAAATTCACGCTTCGTTATTCTTACGTGAACGCTGATAATATTGAGGCCATTAGATCAACCACAAGACAAATTGGTTTCTACAACAGATCAGAATCTTTCCTTTCTCAAACCAATTCACTTTCTGCAGAATGGGCGGCTACTTTAGGTTCTAATGCATCTAATAAATTGACTATTGGTTATGTAAACGTTTCTGATGACAGAGATCCAACGGGTGGAGATTTTCCAACAGTAACAATTAATGACGGTAGAGGTAATATTCAATTTGGAGCGGAGCCTTTCTCAACGGCTAACTTGCTTGACCAAACTGTTTTTACCATCAACGATAACTTTGAGTTATACAGAGGTAAACACACTTATACTTTTGGTATCAATGCTGAATTCTATGCAGCTGAGAACTTGTTCATTGCTCAAAACTTTGGTCAATATACTTATGGTAGCTTGAACGACTTCTTGACAGACCAACCTGCCAATGATTATTTCAGACTTTTCTCTAACAGAGATAATATCACGGGTGACGGATCTATTGCAGCTGCAATTTTTAATTCTAGCGTAATCGGTGTTTATGCTCAGGATGAAGTTCAAGTGAATGATAATTTCAAATTGACTGTAGGCCTTAGAATGGATATTCAGTCTTTTGAGGATACTCCAGAAAATGAGGTATTTAACAATACTGTAATTCCACAATTGGAGTCATTTGGTTATACTTTAAAAGGAGCTAGAGTAGGTCAATTCATTGAGCCACAGGCTTTGTTCTCTCCAAGAGTTGGTTTCAACTGGGATATCAGTGGTGATAGAACTCTTCAGCTAAGAGGTGGAGCTGGTATTTTTACTTCAAGAATTCCATTGGTTTGGCCAGGTGGAGCCTATAATAATAATGGCTTTAACTTAGGTTCAATTGACGAAAGAGGTTTTGACGGTATCTTCAGACCTGACGTAAACAATCAGCCAGGAACTCCAAGTACAACGGTTCAATCAGGTAATATTGACCTATTTGCTAAGGACTTTAAAGCACCTCAGGTGGCAAAATTCAACGTAGCATTGGATAAGAAATTATCGAATGGATGGATTTGGACAATTGACGCCCTTTACAACAAGAACGTTAATGCCATTACTTATCAGAATTTGAACATCAAGCCAGCGGTACAATATTTGACTGGAACAGGTGATTACAGACAAAAATTCAATAGAAGTGATTTGATCGTTAGAAACTACGGTGGTATTTATTTAGCGGCTAACACAGGCAGAGGTTATTCATATAACATGTCTACTACTTTAACCATGCCATTGACCAACGGTTTCCAAGGAAGCGCTTCTTATTCTTATGGTGAGTCTTTCAACGTTTTTGATGGAACATCTTCTCAAAACTCATCGCAGTGGAGAGGTCTACATTCTATCCAAGGTAGAAACTTTGACCAGCCGTTGGTAAAGTCATTTTTCTCTCCTGGTCACAGAATCATTGTTCAGACTTCATACAAACAAGAGTGGTCTGAAAACATTGCAACTCAGATTGGTTTGGTTTACGAAGGAAGAGCAGGGTCTCCTTATTCGTTCATCTACAACGACAATGGAAACTTGAACAGAGAAGACTCTCGTGAGAGAAACTTGATCTATGTTCCATTGAACTCTGACGATATTGTTTTGAGAAACGACCCACAGGCTGGTACTCCAGCTTTCCAGTGGCAGGCATTGAATAGATTTATTTCTGGTAATAAATATTTGAATTCAAGAAGAGGTCAATATGCAGAAGTAAATGCTTCAAGAGCGCCATTCTCGCATATCTTCGATTTAAGATTCATGCAAGAATTCAGCATCAAAGCTGGTGATAGCAAAAATACTTTGCAGTTCACTGCTGATATCTACAACTTCGGAAACTTGCTTAACAGCGCTTGGGGTAGAAGATACTTTGTGCCGAATGACTTTGAATTGTTAAACTTCGAAGGATTCCAAGCTGATGGCACAACTCCAGAATTTACTTTCGATGGTGTTGTTAATAACGATCCAGCTGCGAATAGAATCGATGATTCAGGTTTGACTAGCTCAAGATGGCAAATGCAACTTGGTCTTAGATATATCTTCGGAAACTAATATTCCTAATTCCTAAAAAAAAGGCCCGGTTGGATTTTCCTGCTGGGCCTTTTCTATTTCATTCATCAACTACTTATGCAAACGGTCGAACTTATTTGATTGGGAGGGGTTACTTTTGCAGTAAAATATTCATCCTTGCTCTACTATAAAACATATAAGAATAATAGCTCCGACCAGTGGGTGGCCTTCATTCATGGGGCTGGTGGTAGTTCTTCAATATGGTTTAGGCAAATCAAGAGTTTTCAGGAACAGTATAATGTGCTACTGTTGGATTTGCGTGGGCACGGCAAGTCGCAAGAGGCATTCGAAAGGTACTTCACCAACGAGCACAACTTCGAAAACATAAGCAAGGATATTATTGACGTGCTCGATCATCTAAAAATTGAAAAGGCACATTTTGTTGGTATTTCGCTGGGTACAATTATCATTCGGACCATCTGCGAGATTGCTCCAGAAAGAGTGCAATCCCTGATTTTGGGAGGTGCAGTCACTAGATTGAATGTCCGGTCCAAATTTTTAGTAGGTGTAGGAAATGGACTAAAGCGCTTTATACCCTTCATGTGGCTCTACAGACTTTTTGCTTTTATCATAATGCCCAGAAAGCGCAATGCCGAATCTCGGGATCTTTTTATCAGCCAAGCCAAAAGAGTAGCACAACACGAGTTCATGAAATGGTTTAAACTGACCAATGGAATCAATCCTCTACTGCGCTATTTTAATGAGAAGGAAACGGGTTTGCCCACGCTCTATTTAATGGGAGATGAAGATTACATGTTCCTTCCACAAGTGATCAAGTTGGTTTCAAATCATAAAAATGCATGGTTAAATATTATCGAAGATTGCGGCCACGTGTGCAACGTTGAACAACCAGATGCATTCAACAATTTTTCAATCGCCTTTATTAAAATACATTCCTAATCACTAAACAATGAGTAAAGCATCAAGGATTATTATTGTCTTGATAATCATTTTAGCAATTGCGGCTTGGGCCGTCTATCCACGAATCGATGAAATTTTACCCAAAAATGGGGGTGAGCCTGCGGCAGAAATAAAACGTAGGAGTGAGGTCTTGCCAGTTACGGGTTATGTGGTTTCGCCTCAGCTTTTAGAGAATAAAATAAAAATTACAGGTTCTATTTTACCCAACGAGTCTTTAGAATTGAAGAGTGAGGTGGCTGGGTTAGTGACTAAAATACATTTTTTAGAAGGTCAGAAAGTCAAAAAGGGCACTTTATTAGTGAGCCTTAAAGACGATGAATTACAGGCCCAACTCCAGAAGTTGAAGTTCAGTAAAAAATTGGCAGAAGAAACGGAGAAGCGTCAAAAACTACTGCTAGAGAAAGAAGCCATTAGTCAGGAGGAGTACGACATCTCGCTTACCGCGGTAAACACACTCGATGCCGATATCCGTGTAATTGAAGCGCAGTTAGCGGAGACTTCAATTTTTGCTCCTTTCGATGGTACTTTAGGGCTTCGACAAATCAGTGAAGGAGCTTTTATCACCAATAGTACTGTCATTGCTACACTTTACAATATCGATCCTGTCAAGATTGACTTTTCCATTCCGGGGAAGTACGCGAACGAAGTTAAAGTCGGAGATGAGATTCAATTTACTACAGAAACTTCCAGCGATGTGTTTATAGGGAAAGTATATGCCTTTGAACCACAAATTGATCAAACGACTCGGACTTTAAAGCTAAGGGCTATTTCTCGAAACGAAGATGGGAAGCTTTTGCCTGGTCAATTTGCGAGAATAGAATTAATAATGTCCTCAGTTGACAATGCACTTCTGGTGCCTGCCGTATCTGTAATCCCCGAATTAAATGGTCATATGGTTTTTGTGGCTAGATCAGGGAAAGCGGTAGCGGCTAAAGTTGATATTGGACTTCGAACTGAGGACGCAGTACAAATCTTGAAAGGGCTAAGCCCTCAAGACACGGTAATTACTACCGGGCTATTAGAAATAAGACAAGGGTCAGCGATTAAGGTAACATCTATATCTAAATAAATATGTCGAGTTTATCAACCATAAGTATAAAACGCCCAGTGCTTGCCTTGGTGATGAACATCATCATTGTGATTTTTGGTGTTATTGGCTTTAGTTATTTAGGGGTTCGGGAATTCCCTAGTGTGGATCCACCCGTAATTTCAGTATCTACAAGTTACACTGGAGCCAATGCAGAGATCATCGAAGCCCAAATTACGGAGCCTATAGAAGAAGCACTAAATAGTATTGCGGGCATAAAAACACTTACCTCAACAAGTAGAGATGGAGGTAGCTCAATCACTGCAGAGTTTGACTTGGGAGTAGATCTAGAAGCCGCGGCCAACGATGTAAGAGATAAAGTTTCTGGCGTTGTCAGAAGACTTCCTCCAGATGTTGAGCCTCCAACTGTGCGTAAGGCAGACGCTGATGCAAGTCCTATTATTTTCTTAACTGTGGCAAGCAGTGAGCGAAATCTTTTGGATTTGACCCTTTTAGCTGAAAATGTGTTGAAAGAAAGAGTTCAGACTATTCAAGGGATTAGCTCTGTGCAAGTTTGGGGTTCTAAAAGGTATTCAATGCGCTTATGGATGGACCCAGATCGCTTGGCAGCTTATCAACTAACACCACTAGATGTTCAAAATGCGGTTAATCGCGACAATGTAGAGTTGCCATCAGGAAGTGTCGAAGGATCAAATACAGAATTAACAGTTCGTACGGTTGGCAGAATCAATTCTCCTGAAGAATTCAACAATCTGATTGTAAAAGAAGAGAATGGAGTAATTGTTCGTTTCAGAGATATTGGCCGAGCAGAATTGGCACCTGAGAATCAGAAAACCATCTTAAAGCGAAATGGAGTGCCGATGGTTGGTATTGCGGTGATCACCCAGCCAGGCTCAAATAATATCGAAATCTCAGTTAATTTCTATAAGCGAATCGAGCAAGTTAAAAAGGATCTTCCTGCGGATATTCAGTTAGGAATTGGTTTTGATAACACTGAATATATCCGTGAGTCAATTACTGAGGTTCAGCAAACCATTATAGTGGCATTTGCCCTTGTTGTAGTAATTATCTTCGCCTTTTTAAGAGATTGGAGAACTACTTTGATTCCGGTAATGACCATTCCAATTTCTTTGATTGGAGCTTTCTTCATCATGTATGTTTCTGGGTTTTCGATTAATGTGTTGACCTTATTGGGAATCGTACTGGCCATTGGTTTGGTGGTGGACGATACCATTGTCGTACTAGAGAATATCTATTCCAAAATAGAAGGTGGAATGGAGCCGCATGAGGCAGGCATTAAAGGAACGAATGAAATTTTCTTTGCAGTAATAGCGACCACCGTAGCATTAGTAGCTGTGTTTATGCCAGTGATTTTCTTGCAGGGATTAACAGGTAGGCTCTTCAGAGAGTTCGGAATTGTGGTGGCAGGCGCTGTAGTGATTTCCTCTTTCGTAGCACTCACGCTCACTCCAATGATGAGCTCTAGACTGTTAAGAAAAACAGAAAAGAAAAATTGGTTCTACAGAAAAACAGAGCCGTTCTTTATAAGTCTCAATAAAGCGTACAACAATTCTTTGGATGCTTTTATGAACATCCGATGGATGGCTTTCGTTGTCATCTTGCTCTCTGCTGGTATGATTGTTTATTTCTTAACAGGCAACAGAATTCCAGAAGAAATTGCTCCGCTTGAGGATAGAGGGTCATTAACGGCCAGTGCTACAGGGCCTGAAGGTGCTACTTTCGAGTATATGGATGCTTATGTGGATAGCATAATTGCTGCAGTAGAAAAACATGTACCAGAAAAGGAATCATTAATCACCATAACATCTCCAGGTTTCGGTAGTGCCGCAACAAACTCTGCTAGAATCACAATTACGCTTGTTGATGCAGAGCTGAGGGATAGGTCGCAACAGGAGATATTAGATGATTTTTCACCGATTATGGCTCAGTATACCGCGGCACGAGCATCACTGTCTCAGCCACCCACTATTGGCGGAAGAAGAAGCAGCGGTTTCCCAGTTCAGTATGTTATTCAAGCTGGAGAATTAGAAAAATTAAAGGAGGTTTTGCCCGAATTTGTAAGATTGGCAAATCAGGCGCCAGAGTTCACTTTTGTTAATTTGAACCTAAAGTTCACTAAGCCCGAAATTACAATCGAAATTGATAGAGAGAAGGCGCGTACTTTAGGTATTTCAGTTCGAGATATAGCTCAAACCCTTCAATTGGGCTTGGCAGGTCAGCGTTTTGGCTTCTTTATTTTAGGAGGAAAACAGTATCAAATTATAGGTCAGGTAGAAAGGGCCGATAGAAATGATCCTTTAGATTTGAAGGCGCTTTATGTACGTTCTACCGATGGAAGATTAATTCAATTGGACAACCTGATCACCTTAGAAGAAAGAAGTTCTCCACCGCAATTATACCGTTTTAACAGATTTGCAGCTGCAACGGTATCGGCTAGTTTGGCACCAAAAGTAACTACAGGCCAAGGTATTGAGGCAATGGACAGGATTGCTAAACAAGTTTTGGACGATACTTTCACAACAGATTTAGCCGGAGAATCTCGCGAATTTAGAGACAGCACAAATAGCCTTTATTTTGCTTTTGGTTTTGCTCTGATTTTGATCTACCTGGTCTTATCCGCCCAGTTTGAAAGTTTTGTGGATCCTTTGATCATTTTATTCACGGTGCCTTTGGCATTGGCAGGTGCCTTGCTTGTATTGTGGCGATACGAGGAGTCACTCAATATTTTCAGTCAAATCGGAATCATTATGTTGGTAGGTTTGGTATCGAAGAATGGTATTCTGATTGTTGAGTTTGCTAACCAAAGGAAAGCCCAAGGCTTGAGTGTTCGAGAAGCAGTATTGGATGCTTCTAAATCTCGTTTCAGACCAATTTTAATGACCTCGCTTTCTACAATTTTAGGCATTCTACCAATTGCTTTGTCTTTGGGAGCTGGTGCAGAAAGCCGAGTTTCAATGGGTATTGCCATTATTGGCGGACTTATATTTTCAACCGTACTCACACTTTATGTCATTCCAGCGATCTATACTTATTTTTCAAGTAAAAAGAGTCGGGTAGCTAGAACTACAGCTTAATTATGAAAATCAAGATTACTTTTTTGAGTTTGATCATTTCTTGGGCAAGCATTTATGCCCAAGAAAAATTGACAATTGAAGATGCAGTTCAATTGGGTTTAGAGTATAATTTGGCGATTAAGATTTCGAAAAAAACGGCCGAGACAAGCGCGGTGAATTCAGAATTGAGTTATGGGGCTTTGCTTCCGACTTTTAACGTAACCGCCAATAAATCCTTTAGTAATACGGATGTAACCCAACAATTGGCTTCAGGGGGCGAAGCAAGAAAGATCGATAATGCCAAAACCAGCAACCTCAATCTTTCACCTACACTCAATTGGACAGTTTTTGATGGCTTAGGAATGTTCCATACCCGAAATCGACTCAAGACTTTGGCCCAAGTGGGTGAAGACGACTTAAGACTTCAAATAGAAAACAGTATTGCCCAAATTTCCAATGCCTTTTATAGGGTTGTGCTGGAAAATGAAAGGGCCAGGGTTTTTCAGATTGCACTTGATTTGAGTCGAAAACGCTTAGAACTGGCCAAAACTAGATACGAAGTGGGGAAGGCCTCCAAGCTCGTTTTTTTACAAGCGCAAGTGGATTACAATACGGATTCATCCAACTATTTAACACAGCGCGAATTGATCCATAACGTACTCGTAGAAATGAATCGATTGTTAGGACAAGATTTGGAGCGCAATTACGAAATATCGGCAGGATTTAATTACGATGACTCCATTCAGCTCAACGACATAATCTCATCGGCCAGTCTCAATAATGCGGGAGTAGTCCGTGCCCAAAGAAATCTTGAAGCCAATTACCTACAAATCAAAGAATTGAATGCCCAAAAGCTACCTGTGCTTAATGTGAATTTTGGCTATACCTATAATGATCGAATTTCTGACGCTGGTGCTGTGCTTAGCAATCTCTCTACAGGATTTAGTTATGGGGCCGGAGCTTCTTGGAATATTTTCAATGGCTTTGACCTGAAGCGCAGAGAGCAAAATGCTAAAATTCAAGTGGAACTTAGCGAATTGCAAATAGAAGATTTACGGCAGTCCCTAGAATCTGATATTCGTAAAGTATATGGTAGTTATCAGAATAGCCTTAGGCTGAATGAGTTGGAAGCCTTGAATTTGGAAGTGGCGAAGGAAAATTATGATATCGCATTGGAGAGGTTCAAAGTGGGCAATACCACGGCCGTGGAGTTAAGAGAAGCCCAAATCAATTTAGTTCAGGCAGAAATCCGAAAGATTAACGCACAATACAACATCATGTTGGCAGAAATTGAATTGAAAAGACTTTCGGGCGGAAACGTTAAGCCTGAGTAAATTTCAATCAAAATTTTCGGCTACTATTTTGGCCGAAAGCAAGCAGAGCGGAATCCCACCTCCCGGATGAACACTTCCTCCACAGAAATAGAGATGTTCGATTTTCTTCGAGAAATTGGCGTGTCGTAGGAAAGCAGCGTATTTGTTGTTCGAGCTATTGCCATAAAGTGCGCCTTGTGATGAGGACGTTCTTAATTCAATACTTCTCGGATCAAGGATATCCTCAAGTTCTATAAGTGGCTCGATATCCTCACCCAATTGAAGCGAAAGTTTCTTCAAAATATTCGCCCTGGCCTCTTCAATAAGTAGATCCCAATCTTGGCCCTGATTATTAGGCACATTGATCATAGTAAACCAATTTTGGCAACCTTCTGGTGCATCATCTTTCTTATGAGTGGATGTTATGTTGATATAGATAGTGGGGTCACTGCTAATTGTTCCCTTGCTAAAAATATGTTCGAACTCGTTTTTATAGTCTTCTGAAAAGAAGATGTTATGAAGGTCGAGTTGTTTAAATTCTTTTTTGATGCCCCAATAGAAAATGAGTGCCGAACTTGACTTGGGTTGGTTGATGATTTTTGTTGGTTTCGACTCGGTTTTAAGCAATTTTTCATAAGTCCCAACCACATCCATATTACTCACGACCCTATCTGCTTTGTGAAAACCAAATTTTGTGGTGATTCCTTTGGCCGCCCCTTCATGGACCGTAATTTTTTCGACCTTAGTGTTGAAGTAAAATTTCACCCCAACCTTTTTAGCCAATTCAAAAAGACTTTTGGTGATATCGTACATGCCTTTTTTAGGAAAGAATGCCCCTATTCCAAATTCCAGATGAGGAATAATATTGAGTGTAGCTGGCGCCTGATAAGGATCTGAGCCGTTATAAGTGGCATACCTATTGAATAACTGAACTACCTTTTCACTTTCAAACCTTGAGGCATTCGCCTGATGCATACTGCGATTGAAGTTGAACTGAGTCAACTTGCCATATCTTTTGAATGCTTCTGCACTGAGCCAAGTACTTAAACGGTGAAGGGATTTGTGCATGAATAGCGGGGATAGCTCTTCATACAGGAACTTACTTTTGCTGAGTGCTTTTTTTATGTTTTTAGTCGGTTCGCCTGTTTTCTCATGTACTTCGCGCTGAAAGGCCTTTTGATCAGCAAAGCCTTCGATTACCGTTCCGTCAGGGTAAAAATATTTGCAGGTGGTATCTAATTTTTGATATTCAAAATAATCACTTGCTTTCAAGCCGCAAAGCTTGTAGAGCGCTTCTATTTCTTCGGGTAAAGTGAAAAGCGATGGGCCGGCATCGAAGCGATACCCACCTAACTGGATCTCAGTAAGTTTTCCTCCAGGGTATTGATTGGCCTCAAAAACTGAAACGATGTACCCTTTTTTTGCGAGACGTATAGAACATGCTAACCCGGCTATCCCCGAGCCAATAATAATAACGGATTTTGCCATATAATTGAGTCTGATTTTGTCAGTTACTGCAAAAGGCTGAGGAAATTTTGCGGATATAACTTAGGCTTAACCAAAAATGAATTACTATTCTTGAAATACCAAATAGTTTTAATGCAAAATGCAATAAATCGAGTACGAATGACATCAAGCGTACCTATCAACAGAGAGTAATGGACTTGCGAAGTCTGTTTTTTCATTTAAAATTTCCTGACTAAGCAAATGGCCAGTCACGGGGCCCAAAGTAAATCCAAGCATGGCATGACCGGTACCAATCACCAAGTTGCTGTATTTGGAAGTCCTACCAATATAGGGTAAGCCGTCCGGAGTGCACGGCCTAAGTCCAGCCCACGGTTGAATCTGGCTAAAGTCCTGATCTTTGAATTGAGGTAAGTATTTGCTGATTGAATTTACAATACCACGCACTCGAATTGGATTGATGTCTAGTTGAGTGCCCGCAATTTCCATAGTGCCCGCAAACCGTAAACCATCGAGCATTGGTGTAGTTGCTACTCTGGCTTCGACTAAAATAGAGGGTAAATTTGGTTTAACAACGGGATCTTTGATCATGAAGCTATAACCTTTTCCTGCTTGCAGAGGAATGGAAACACCTAGTTTTTTGGCCAAAATAGGTGACCATGAACCCGTAGCCAAAACATATTCATCAGCTACTAAATCTCCCATATTAGTTTCAAGTGCAACAATCTTATTCTTCTCAATTTTCGCCCCTGTAAGTGAAGTGTTGTGCTGGATTTTAATTCCTTTATTGATCAAGCGTTTTTTGAATTCCTTCATGAAAACTCCTGGTGTCATCCAAGCGTCACATTTGAAAAGTACTGCCCCGGCAATATCCATTTCCAAACCTGGTTCTAGTTTTTGAACTTCTTGATTAGAAAGTACTGCTGTCTCTAAACCAAGTGTGCTACCAATTTCAGCCACTTCAATTTCATGATGAAGCGTAGATGCTGTTTTGCAAAGCATTAAGAGGCCTTCGCTGGAATAGCCTGCTTCTATGCTTTCATCTTTGAGTATTTGTTCATAGTATTTTTTACTGAGAACTGTAAGTTGATTTAGTACCGGAATGGCAGCATCTACTCTAGCTTTGGTAGAAGCTTTCTTGAATAGTAATCCCCATCGGATCAAGTCAGCATTGAGGCGCGGCTTAATGTAAAATGGACTTTCCGGATTGATCATCCACTTAATGCCTTGACTTATGATTCCGGGAGAAGCCAAGGGGATAATATGGCTTGGAGAAACGTAGCCAGCATTGCCGTGAGAGCAGTTATCGCTGCCATCGGTATTGTCAATTACGGTGACTTCAATTCCCTTTTTGTGAAGGAAATAAGCGGTACTCAGGCCTACTATGCCTGCTCCTACCACAATGACTTTTTTGCTGCTCATAGATCAAATTACTGAAAATCCGAATGCGTAGGGATCATCCTCGTCAATTAAAATTGTATTGTATCCTGTGATCTTCGCCCACCCTTCAATACTCGGTATAATTGCTGATTTTTCTCCTATCTGGGTAATGCCTTCTATGCGCCCAACGAACTGGCTGCCAATGATACTTTCATGTATAAATTCATCTCGTGCTTTGAGTTTTCCTTTCGCTGCCCATTGGGCCATTCTGGCCGAAGTGCCTGTGCCACAAGGTGATCTATCGATGGCCTTTTCACCATAAAAAACTGCGTTTCTTGCGGTGGAATTTGGCTGAGTTGGCTGTCCCGTCCAAAGTAAATGAGAGAGCCCCGAGATGGTTGGGTTTTCAGGATGATTGAATTGATAGTGCTCATTCATGTAAGTCCGTATCTCACGACTGGCTCCGATAATTTCTAAGGCCGAATGATCTGCAAGGTCTTTGTAGTTCTTCTGAGGATCAACAATGGCGTAAAAATTACCACCATAGGCAACATCAACAACCAGTTCTCCAAATTGGCTGCATTCCACTTTAAGGTTTTCAGCCGCCAAAAATGAGGGGATGTTAGTGAGTTTTACCGAAGTCACTTTCTTGCCTTCTTGCTTGTAGTCAATTTTGACTAGGCCAGCTGGGGTTTCTAATCGAAGTTTTCCTTGAACTTTGGGTTGAACGAGTCCCTCTTCGAGCATTATGGTGACGGTACCAATAGTGCCATGACCACACATAGGCAAACAACCACTAGTTTCTATAAAGAGCACTCCAATGTCATTGGCAGGATCAGAAGGCGGATAAAGAATACTTCCCGACATCATATCATGTCCTCGAGGTTCGAACATCAAGCCTTTGCGGATCCAGTCGAATTCGCGTAGAAAATGCTGGCGCTTTTCGCTCATGTTGGCACCTTCTAATAATGGGCCACCTCCAGCCACTAAGCGTACGGGATTGCCGCAAGTATGGGCATCGATGCAGAAGAAACGTTTACTTTTCAATCTAATGTTCAGGTTAAATATTATTCTATTTCAGTTTTTGCTTCTTCGATGTATTTATCAATCACCTTTTCTAGCAATGTCAATGTCAGTGTGCCTTGTGAAAGTACAGCATTGTGGAATGCTCTTACATTGAAGTTTTCTCCGAGTTCCTTTTCTGCTTTCTTCCTTAATTCCTTGATTTTAAGTTCACCTATTTTGTAAGAAAGTGCCTGACCAGGCCATGAAATATAGCGATCAGTTTCGGTAGTACATTCATGAATTGAAAGCGCAGTGTTTTCAGCTAAATAATCAATTACTTCTTGACGAGACCATCCATAGGCATGAATGCCAGTATCGACCACCAATCGACAAGCACGCCACATTTCGTAAGTCAATCTTCCAAAATCGTCATAAGGCGTTTCATACATTCCCATTTCGATCCCCAAGAATTCTGAATACAATCCCCAGCCTTCGCCAAAGGCAGAAATGTACATGTTGTTTCTAAAGCGCGGTAATCCTTCTAATTCTTGTGTTAGCGCACCTTGCAAATGATGGCCTGGCACGGCTTCATGTAGTGTGAGCGATGGCATTACATAAAGTGGACGGCTTAGTAAATCGTAAGTGTTCACCCAATATTCCCCAGCCCTGGTTCCATTAATATTAGCACCTGAATATCTCCCACCAGTGTATTTAGGTGCCAAATGAGGTGCAACAGGCTCTACTGTGTACGGCTGTCGAGGTAATTTATTGAACAGGGCTGGTAGCTTTCCATCTGCTTTTTTGGCCAAGTAGGCGGCATACATCAAAAGCTCTTTGCCCGTTTTAGGATAAAATTGTGGGTCGGTTCTTAGAAATTGAATGAACTCTCTGCGAGTGCCCTTGAAGCCAGATTTTTCTTTCACTAACTCCATTTCTGCTTTAATACGCTCCACTTCGCTGAGGCCTAGTTCGTGAATCTCCTTTACCGACATATCTAGAGTAGAAAAGTAGTTAGCGCGTACTTGATAGTATTCCGCGCCATTCGGCCAATGCGATGCCCCAATTTCATCAGGCGCATTAGGTAAATATTCCTTGTCGAAAAAGTCTTTGATCAATCTATACCCACCGATCGCTCCATTCGAAACTGCCTCTTTACCATCTGATAAAAGCTTCACCTTTGCTTCAGGGGAAAAGCTTTCTGGGAAATTTTTGAACGGGGCGAAAAAGGAGCTCTCCTCAATATTATCGACTATATGTGTTTCATAGGTCACTTCGTAGCCATCAAGAATTGCCTTAGGTTGTGCAATGCCAATGGCCAAGCCTTTGCGCATTAAATCGATGTGCTGCTGAGCATAATCAGGAAATGCATTCAGGTTTCGAATGTACCTTTCATAATCCTCTACCTTATTAAAACGAAATCGATTGGGCTGACCCACAAAATTAATATGAAAGCCTGCATCGACTAAAATAGGGTTGAGGTAGGCTTTGTATTTATACTCATCAATATCTTCCTGTAGTCGGTAGGTCATCAATTCGATACTGATTTCGTCTGAAAAGAAGAGCGTAGATTTATCTAAGGCTTTCAACCTATCGATCATCTTTGCAGAAAACTCAGCCCTTTTTTGAAAATCCTCTTCAGTGTACCTGCCTAACGGAAATTGCTCTCTTTCAGCTTCTGTCAATGGTTCATAAGCATCAATATCAGCCAAAATTTTATCCAAAGAATCAGTTTCTTGCTGACAAGAGAACAATAGGATAATCGCAAAAAATGGGAGGAGCTTTTTCATATGTTAGTCTTTAGTAAAAGTATTGTTGACGGTTCGCCAAATGCCTAACGGATTCCCATCCTGAAGTGCTTCAGGCAAGAGTTGGTTAGGCCAGTTTTGATAACTTACAGGCCGAGTAAAGCGATAAATAGCATCTTTGCCTACACTTGTAAATTTTCCGTCTGAACTTGAAGGAAAAGGGCCTCCATGATGCATCGAAGGGCAAACTTCAACTCCTGTGGGCATTCCATCGAATATGATGCGTCCAACCTTCTGCCTTAGGGCTGAAACGACTTTAGGATGGTTATTCAAATCTTCATCAGTAGCCAGTAATGAACCTGTAAGCTGGCCTTGCAATGCGTTGGCAACCTGTTCCATTTCTTGGGCATTTGCGCAAACCACCATTAATGAGAATGGGCCAAAGACTTCTTCGTGAAGCTTAGGATTAGCCAGAAAACTTTGCGCATCGACACTAGCGGTGAGTGCATTTCCTTTGTTTTTTTCAAGTTTTGCGGTGTTGCCATGGGCACTGACGCCTTTTTGACTAAGTGCTTCTTCTCTCAATTTATAATAGCTAGTGGCTATTTTTTCGTTGAGCATGGTGCTCGGGGGAGTAGCGGCAATGGCCGATTCTAGGGCCGTGGAAAACTTAGTTAGCGCTTCAGATTGAATCGCGATCAGTAGGCCAGGATTTGTACAGAACTGACCGACACCAAGGGTAATCGATCCAGCTACAATACCAGCCAAACCTTCGGGGTCTTTTTCTAATTTATGGGGAAGAATAAAAGTTGGATTGATACTCCCCATTTCAGCATAAACAGGAATAGGCTCTGGCCTTTGATTCGCCAAATCGAAGAGCGCTTTACCACCTTGGAACGAACCTGTGAATCCCACAGCCTTGACTAAGGGATGCTTTACCAACTGTTGACCCACTGGAATTCCTCCATTGACCATAGAGAAAACACCATCAGGCATTCCAGTTTTTTCGGCAGCACTTAAAATAGCTTGACTTACTAAATCATTGGTGCCCAAATGAGATTCATGGCCTTTAACAATCACCGGATTTCCGGCTGCAAGTGCGGAGGCTGTATCACCTCCTGCAGTAGAATAAGCCAATGGGAAATTACTCGCTCCAAAAACGACCACTGGGCCAATCGGAATCTGCATTTTTCTCAAATCAGGCTTAGGAGCAGGGCTTCTATCGGGAATGGCTGTGTCGATGGTGGCGTTTACCCAAGAACCTTCGCGAAGTAATGCTGTGTTGAGCTTCAATTGATTACAAGTTCTTCCACGTTCACCTTGAATTCTACCTTCTGGTAAACCAGTTTCGCTTGATGCTCGCTTCACAAGTTCATCGCCCAAAGCCATAATTTCTTCCGCAATGGCATCTAGAAAATCAGCTCTTTCTGCGCTAGACAGTTCTTGATAAACTGAATAGGCTGACTGTGCTTTTTCCACAGCCTCATTTACTTCGGCTTCCGTAGCCACGGTAAATTGACCTGCTAATTGAGAATTATCAGTTGGATTAATTGCAAAAAGAGAGTCCTTACCTTTGGCCGAAGCCGTTTTTCCGATGAAGTTTGTTCCTTTAATCATTTTATAAATTTAGGTAATCTGGAAGAGTAGGCCTGTTCTTTAAACCTGTTTCTATCAATTTTAAAACGTGGGCTCTTTCTTCGCCAGCCAAAGGCAGGCGAGGTGCTCTTACATTTTCGGTACCTATGCCCGTGGCAACTTCTGCCAATTTTATATTCTGAACCAATTTGGCATTAATATCTAGCTCCAGCAATGGTAAAAACCAACGATAGATTTTCAGGGCTTCTTCATACCTGCCTGCTTTCTGAAGTCTGTAAATGGCAACTGTTTCTTTTGGGAATGCGCAAACTAAACCCGCTACCCAACCATTGGCGCCCATGAAAAGACTTTCTAGAGCCAAAGTATCTACTCCAGAAAGTATTTTGAAGCGATCTCCGAATCGGTTGATCATTCTTGTGGTGTTCGAAATATCTCTTGTTGATTCTTTGACAGCCTGAATGTTTGAGCATTCTGCCAATGCTTCGAACATGTCCAAAGTCACTTCAATTTTATAGTCAACTGGATTATTATACACCATGATTGGAAGGTCAGTTGAGTTGGCAACGGCCTTAAAATAGGTCACTGTTTCGTGATCATCCGCTTTATAACGCATCGGAGGAAGCATCATCAAACCACTAGCGCCATTCTTCTGTGCTTTTTCTGCTGCGAGTATTGCGCCTTTGGTAGTTTGTTCAGCAATGTTCATGACCACGGGCACTTTGCCATCGACCATAGCCACTGTGGCACTTACCAATTCATCTTTTTCCGCTTCCATCAGTGAGCTTGCCTCGCCCAAAGTACCGCCTAAAATAATTCCATCGACACCCGCTGCTAGTTGTGCTTGAATATTGACTTCGCACATTTTAAGATCAAGTTGATCGTCAGCTGTGAATTTTGTGGTTACCGCTGGGTAGACACCCTGCCATGCTACTTTCATCTCTTTAATTTTTAGCTAAAGTACAGGGTAATGGCTTGAGATACTTTGCGGAAATTCACTAATAACAATAGTATATTTGCATGTTAATGATTCATAGTGATTTAAGAGGTTTAAATACTACAAGTGAAAGTCCTTCCATTCAAGATTCCTAAAACCGATGAGTCATCAATCCATTTACAGATTGATGATGAAGTTTATTTTTATGACAAACTGCACCAGCATCCTGAAGCGCAGTTGACTTGGATCATTAAGGGTGAAGGAACACTAATCCATGGCGATTATTTGGGCAGTTTTAAGGAAGGAGAAATATTTTTGATGGGCTCGAATGTACCTCATGTTTTTCGTTGCGAGAAGAAGTACTACGCTTTGGAGAGCGATCAGAGAGTACTTTCAAAGTCCATATTTTTTAGGTTTGAGCAATTAAAAGAGGTGTCAAAAATATTTCCTGAGGTCAAATCACTTTTATCAATTTTAGCGGCTGGTGATCGTGGTTTGAAAGTAGAAAGTTTACACAGTGCTGCCCTAATCGCAGGTTTTAATGAAGTCTTCGAGAGGGAAGGAATGAGTCGCTTGTCTTCTTTTTTTAATCTCTTGGGCAAGCTAACGGATCCTAATACGATTCAATATTTGAATGAGATTCCCCAAAAATCAATCAAAGAAGTGGAAGGGAGACGGTTGGATGACATCTTTCGATTTACCCTAGATAATTTCGGTAGACGCATTACACTTGAAGAAGTGGCTGAAGTAGCCAACATGAACAAGGCATCGTTTTGCCGTTATTTTAAGCAACATACGCGCAAAAGCTATATTAACTTTTTGAACGAATTCCGAATAAACCAGGCAACTAAACTACTATTGAGCAAGGAAAAACCGATTGCTCAAATCTGCTTTGAGGTGGGCTTCAATAACCTCTCGAATTTCAATCGCACGTTTAAGCAGCTCACAGGTAAGACTCCGAGGGAGATTGGGTATTAGAGCAGTTTTGAGTTTATATTAATCAATTTTATAACTCCCCTAAATTTAGCCAAGAAGTTACTTTAAAACCATCGGAGCGATTTTGGTTTTCGGTGCCTCCGTAGATGACGCACCCATTTGATTGGCCAGTAATTTTCTTCCAGAAATGAAGGTTTTTGAAATACTCTGAATTAACAGTAATGCCAGATTTAATCTCAATGGCCTCAATGTTTAGACCATTGTCAATCAATAGATCAATCTCGTTCCCAGAGTTGTCTAGCCAGTAGTAAAGGTTTGATGGTTGTCCTTGATTGAATCTGTTTTTCATGGCTTCCAGAATAACGAAATTCTCAAATATGGCTCCCCTGTATGGATGCTGTGCTAATAATTCAGGCGTGGATATTCTCAACAGATTACAAAGCAAGCCAGTATCATAAAAGTATAGTTTTGGAGATTTTACAACCCTTTTGTTGAAATTTTTGTAATAGGGTGGGAGTTGAAAGATAACATAACTGGCCTCCAATACACTAAGCCATGCTTTGATAGTTTTATTGTCGACTCCAGTTTCTATTGCTAGGTTATTATAATTAACTCGCTGCCCAGCACGACCAGCACAGAGCGAGAGAAATCTTTCAAAGAGTAAAAGGTTTTCTATTCCCTTAATTTGACGCACATCTCGTTCTACATAGGTACTGATATAGGATGGAAGCCAATCTGTTGGTGGTATAAATTCTGCTTGAATTGATGGGTATTGACCTTTCCAAAGCAAGGTATTCAAATCCGAAGTAGCATTTGGCACTTGTTTGAGCTCTTCTATGGACAATGGCAAGAGATGGATATGGCCAGTTCTTCCCGCTAAACTTTGGCTTACGCTTTCCAATAACTGCAAATTGTTAGAGCCTGTGAGAATGAACCTTCCGCGTGCTGCACTTTCATCAAGTATTTGCTGCAGGTAAGATAAGAGGTGAGAGGCACGCTGTATTTCATCAAGTATAGCTCCCTCGTTATATTGATTCAAGAAAGCTCGAGGATCTTCAATGGCGAAATTTCTAGTGTCTGGGTTTTCAAGAGATACGTAAGGTTTTTCGTCAAAGCAGGTTTTGGCCAATGTAGTTTTGCCGCTTTGGCGTGGACCAGTAATTACTACAGCCTTAAACGACTGCGCTAAGGAGCGTACCTTTGGTGCAGCCTGACGATCGATCTTTACAAATGTGGAATTCAATTCCATATTTGTAAAGATATGCTAAATTTGGCAATTTCAAAATATGCCATCTTGCCGAAAATTGGAATTTATACAAAGCGGATTCAATCGATCTTATAAGGCCTTGCTGTTGGGCCATTGTCATTTTGATCCAAAAGCACTAATCTTTTTGATTTACCAATTCAGGAAAGCCAGCAGGTGACTTTCGATGTTTGGTGGCTTGTTCATAGCCATAAATCAGTTTGATTAAAGTAGGTTCATCGAACATCCTTCCCAGAAATTGAATGCCGGCAGGAAGATTTCCTTCGCTGTATCCCATAGGTACGGTAAAGGCAGGTTGACCTGTATGTGGCGCAATTATTTGGCTGTTGTCACCTTTATAACCTCTAAAATCACCAATCTTAGCTGGGGGATTGTTCCATGAAGGGTAAATTAAAGCGTCCACTTTATTGTCATCCATGGCGGCTTCTACGGCATTTCTGAAAGCAATTCTTTTGGTATCGTTGAATGCATCTTGGCACGCGATTCCGTCAGCAGAGGGATCACCCTCTATCGTTTGAAAGTACTTCAAGTTTTGCTCAATGTAGTCGGAGTACTTTCCAGACGCCACTAGTTCATCCAAAGTTTTAACAGGGGCATTATCGCCTAAACTTGCCAAATAATTTTCTAGATCCACTTTGAACATAGGGCACCATTGGTCTCTTCTCAACGAGTCGAAATTTTCGATTTCACTTTCCATTATAGTAGCGCCTTGTGCCTTCATATCGGCAATGGCCTGATTGAACATTTGAAGAATCTGGCTAGAAGGCTCTCCTATGGAAGTCAGCTGTTTCACTACTCCAATTCGGGCTCCTTTAAGACCATCGGCTTGTAAAAATTGAGTGTAATTTTCTGGTACTTTGCCTTTTGATTTTTCAGTTAGCGGATCGGCAGGATCGTAACCTGCAATCACTTCCAGCACGCGAACAGCGTCCTCAACTGTCCTGCCCATTGGGCCGCCCACATCATTTCGAAGATAGAGTGGAATAATTCCATCTCGGCTAGTGAGTCCCATCGTGGATCGTAACCCTACCGAAGCATTGTGGCTCGATGGCCCTCTGATGGAGTTGCCTGTGTCACTACCTAAACCGTTAGTGCCTAGATTGGCGGCCACAGCCGCAGCTGTTCCTCCACTTGACCCAGCAGTAGTATGCTCTAAATTGTAAGGATTTTTGGTTTCTCCTGCAATTGAACTGATCGACACCATAGGACTGAAAGCCCATTCTGCCATATTTGATTTTGCTAGAATGATAGCCCCAGCTTCTCTTATTTTTCTCACTTGATGGGCATCGTCTGGGGGAATTGAGCCTTTCATCGCCAGTGAACCTCCAGCGGTTTGCAAATCATCAGTATCGAAGTTGTCCTTCACAATCATTGGGACACAGTGCAGCTTTTTCAGTTTTCCTGTTGATTGAAATTCATCATTTAAGGATTTGGCCACATCCAGTGCTTTTTGATTCACCACTACAATGGAATTCATGCCAGTGGATTGATCGTAAGCCTTAATTCTATCCAAATATTTCTGCACCAATTCCACACATGAGCAGTCATTGTTTTTGAGTGCATCATGAATTTCTGAAATGGTGATTTCTTCTATTTTGATTTCTTTTTTAGGCGTGCATTGAAAAAAAACGAATAAGAGGAGGGGGAGTAATAACTTGATTTTCATAGTGATTTGGCTGTGCATGGAAGTTGAAGAGAATCCAATTAAAAAGCAATTGCCTTTTGATAAGTGAAGGGTTGAGTACTTTCATTTACTGCCGTTCCGAGGTTTCTTTTGCAAATAGACTATTGGACGGAGTCCTTAAGCTCATAATGAGTCACAGGTTTGGAAAACCTGCGATAGTAGGTTAGTTTTTTATCCAAGTTTGAAGTGAGATTAAAAACTTGTAGATTATGCACCGTTGTTATTAACTCTACTTAAACCTGAAATGGAACCTATAGATAATGGTATATTAAAAGACATTAATCAGGATCGAAAGATGCCTAAAGACTATGATTATCATGTTGAGGATGGGCAGTTTTCATTTGATTTTAGCAGGGATATTTTACTCGGTAAAGAGGGAGAGACAGTAAAAGTCGCAGAGCCCTCTAGTGACCTCAATCAAATCTACATACTATATATAGGTGATTATCATGTGGAATGTATCGGGAATGTAGAAAGAGAGTTTCCTAAAGATGCGGCTGAACATTTCGATTTGAGGCAAAATTTCATTGATGCCAATCTAGAGGATGATGAATTTACGAGGTGTTATGAAGATGCAGATTAGAGGAGGTGAATGATACTCTCAAAATCCAGCCCTTCCCAATTCTCTTCAATATTGGGATGTGCTAAGACTGAATCCATAATGGCTTGTTGTTTTTTGCCCATGGCGAGTGCTTCGGAGTAACGGAAATCACTGAAAGTGGTCATAGAGTATAAAGGCACCCATTTTTCTGGGTATAGCTCATTGATTTTCTTTTCAATTTTCTTCTGAAGAATAAACTTTTCATCTGCCACTTTATCGCGCATTTCGATGAAATTATAAAGGGCTAAATCTGCAATGGCATTGGCATCGGGAATTCTTAAGGCTTCGTATTCATGCAATAACTCAGCATTGATGGCACCGTATTTTTCTAGCAACTGATTAAAAACGAAGCAATCTTCAAAACCAGCATTCATGCCTTGTCCATAAAAAGGAACCACCGCGTGAGCAGCATCGCCAATTAATGCAGTCTTTCCTTTCACCCAAGGTTTGCATCTGGTGGTGATCAAACTTGATGTTGGGTTTTCGAAGAATTCCTGTTGAAGGTTGGTAAGAAAAGGCAGTGCATCCTTAAAATTCGTTTCGAAGAAGGTCATAACATCCTCTTCTGTTTTTAGGGCTTCGAAGGACACTTTTCCTTCAAAAGGGAAGAACAAGGTGCAAGTAAAGCTCTTGTCTAGATTTGGCAAGGCAATCAACATGTATTCACCGCGCGGCCAAATGTGCAAGGCTTTCGGATCCATGGCAAAATCACCATCAGCAGTGGCAGGCATGCAGAGCTCCTTATAACCAGCCGAAATGTATTCTTGTGAAAAGTTGAATCGATCCGTTTTTTGCATAGCAGCCCGCAAAGCCGAGAAGGCGCCATCTGCCCCAAAAATAAAATCGGAAGTCACCGATCTCCCATTTTCAAAAGTGGCAGTCGCTGACTCGAAATCTACCTCAATGCATTTATGCTCGAAGTGAATGGTAACGCCATGAGTTTCGGCTTCGGTCATCAATAATTCATTCAATCCACCTCGCGAAACAGAATTGATAAACTGGCCTTCTTTTCCATAAGGTTGAAAACTCAATTGGCCTTCCATGTCGTGAATCATTCGGCCAGGCATGGGAATGCAACTTTTCTGAATTTTTTCCTTGATACCAACAGCATCTAAAGCCTTTAATCCTCGATGGCTCAAAGCAAGGTTAATAGATCGACCGCCTACTGCGCCTGCAGCACGCATATCGTTTCTGCGCTCATAGATGGATACCTCATAACCCTTCTTCGCTAGAAAAATAGAAAGCAGCGAACCTACAAGTCCTGCGCCTAGAATGGTGATTTTTTTGCCAGAGGTATCCATAGTTTTTGTTTACAAATTGTCCTTCAATATCGCTGCGAATTGATAAATATCCTCAAAAGTATTGTAAAGAGGAACTGGTGCCACACGAATCACATTCGGTTCGCGCCAGTCTGCAATTACCCCAGCTGCTGAAAGGGCTTCAAACAATCTTCTGCCGTCTTCATGAAAAAATATGGACAATTGGCAACCTCTTTCTTCTGGATTAGATGGGGTTAAAATCTCGAAAATGTCAGCCACTTGGCTAAGCTCCTTCATTAAAAACTCCAAATAGCCTGTCAGCTTCAAGCTTTTTTTGCGAAGCGCTTCCATGCCAACTTTATCATAGATTTCTAATGAAGCCAAATGGGCAGCAGTAGAGATTACATTGACATTGCTCAATTGCCAGCCATCTGCACCAGACATTGGTCGGAAGCCTTTTTTCATCAAGAATCTTTCTTTCTCGTCATGTCCCCACCAGCCAGCAAAACGATTAAGGCTGGGGTCATTGGCGTATTTTTCATTCACAAATACACCTGAAACGTTACCTGGGCCAGAATTCAAGTATTTGTAGGAACACCAAGTGGCAAAATCTACATTCCAATCATGGAGCTGTAATGGCACGTTGCCTGCTGCATGCGCCAAATCGAACCCAACTATTGCACCTACTTTATGGCCTGCTTCGGTAATGGATTTCATATCGAAAAGCTGTCCAGTGTAATACTGCAAACCACCAATAAGGATCAATGCTAATTCATGGCCAGTCTCAGCAATGGTTTTTAAAATATCCTCTGTTCTGAGGGTATGTTCGCCTTTTCTAGGTGTTAATTCTATTAGGGCTTCATCTGGGTTGAGTCCATGAAACTTCAACTGGGTTTCGAACGTGTACTGATCAGAGGGGAAAGCCCCTGCCTCGCAAATAACCTTAAATCTCGTTGCTGTTGGCTTGTAGAAACTCACCATCAACAAGTGTAAGTTGACCGTAAGGTTGTTCATGGTAACCACCTCAATGGGTTTTGCACCCACTATTTTTGCCAATGCTTCCTTACTGAACTTGTGGTAGTTCATCCATGGCCTTTTGACTTTCGCGAAGTGGCCTTCAACCCCAAGCGTTTCCCAGTTTTTCATTTCTTCTTCCACAAACTTGCGAGCAGTTTTTGGTTGAAGACCCAATGAATTGCCTGTAAAGTAAAAGCTGTCTTTTCCATTTACTTTAGGAATATAGAATTGAGCACGGTATTCCTTTAGCGGATCTTGTGCGTCTTGTGCTTTCGCGAAAGCTAAATCGTTTTGATAATTCATTAAAATAAACTGGTTTGAGTCATGCCGGGCAGACTATTTTCATGTTTTAAAAGCCATTCCTTTTTGTCCAATCCCCCAGCATAGCCAGTCAGATTGCCGTCCGAACCGATGACGCGATGGCAAGGGATGATGATGGCGATCGGATTCTTTCCATTCGCTGATCCAACAGCCCTGATCTTTTTTACATCGCCCAGTTTGATAGACTGTTTTGCATAGGAAGTTGTTTTGCCAAAAGGAATACTGAGTAATTCCTGCCACACCTCGCGTTGAAAATCTGTGCCTTCTGGCGCGATGGGTATGTTAAATTGGGTGCGAGTGCCCTGAAAATATTCAGTCAATTGCTTTTTGCATTTGCGGACTACAATTGGCATCACGCCTTGACTTTCTTCGCCCATTTCTGGAACAAAAGTGACCATTTTTATGGCGTTGGAATCCCCAACAATTTTAATGGCGCCAATAGGCGAGTCGATATAAGTAATAGCGGTATTTTTCAAGGCTTAATCTAAAAATTGTGCTTTGGGTAAGTTCAACCACTCTAAAGTGGCATTGCAGAAAACATCATCGATCACTTCATCCGATAAATCCATTTGCTTTAAATAGGCGCCTATTTCTAAATCACCCAATGGAAAAGGATAGTCAGAGCCTAAGGTGATTCTTTTAGATCCCTGCATTTCGAGAATGTATTTCATCATCAAAGGGTCATGGGTGATAGAATCTACCCAGAATTTACCGATGTATTCTCTGGGATTCACTTGATTATCAATGGCCACTAAATCAGGTCGGCAGTTGAAACCATGCTCGATTCTGCCAATTGTGGGTAAAAATGATCCTCCAGCGTGTGAGAAGTTAAATCGAAGTTTTGGGAGTCTTTCTAATACACCCCCAAAAATTAATGAGCAAGCTGCGCGTGATGTTTCTGCGGGCATTCCGACCAACCAAGGCAGCCAGTAGCGTTCCATACTTCCAAAGCCCATCATGTTCCAAGGGTGAATCATCACAGCCATATCCAGCTTTTCGCAGGCTTCAAAAATAGGGAAGAACCTTTCGCTGCTCAGATTTTTGTCGTTGATGTTCGAGCCAATTTGAATCCCTGGAAGGTTAAGTTCTTTTTTGCAACGTTCTAATTCTTTAATGGCCAAGTGCTCATCCTGCATCGGCACGGTGGCCAATCCGATGTAATTCTTTGGATAGAGATTACAAATTTCGGCAATGTGATCATTGAGGAATCTACTGACCTCAAGCCCATCTTCTGGCTTGGCATCATAAGAAAACATCACAGGAATCGTAGAAATCACCTGAACTTGGGTGTCGAATTGAGCATATTCTTCAATCCTCACTTTTGGGTCCCAACAGTTGGCCTGGATTTCTCTAAAAAATTTATTCCCTTTCATCATCATAGCGGCTCCTTCTTTATGATGGTGCAGATTAATGAAATCACCATAGCCAAACTTCTCTGTCCATTTGGGCAGATGTTCAGGAATGATGTGGGTGTGCATGTCTATTTTTAAGTTAGTCATTGGCTAATTGTCATTGGTCATTTGTGGCGTTACCAATGGATTTAATATAGGCATTGAGTGATTTATAAACTTCTTCAATTTCATTGATGATTTCATTTTATTCGCTTTTAGAAATCAGCAAATCAGGATGCCTGATAACTAATTTACTGTTAACTAATTAGTGAAACGAGGATCAGTCTCCATCACAGTGCCGCAGTTTTTACAAGTGCGCATTTCTTCGGAACCATAAAATTCTTTGAACCTTGGAATAAAATCTTTCTCAATATTGGTTAAGTCGAAGTAAGTGTCGTGTAGTTTGGTATTGCAATTATCGCAGAACCACATCAGGCCATCTTTGTGCTCAGGCTTGCGCACTCTTTCTATGACCAAGCCGATTGATCCTTCTGATCTCATTGGTGAATGTGGCACTTTTGGTGGATGCAAGTACATATCTCCTGGGCCTAAAGGAATGTCAACTGCTTTGCCGTCCTCTTGGATTCGAACCGTAATATTGCCCTCTAGCTGATAAAAAAGCTCCTCAGTTTCATTGTAATGATAGTCTTTTCTTGCATTGGGACCAGCTACAATCATAACGATATAGTCAGTTCCTTCAGGATAGAGGTTTTTGTTGCCAACAGGGGGCTTCAAAATATCTCTATTCTCTTCAATCCATTTTTGCAGGTTAAAAGGTCGTTTTATTGCCATTATTTCTGAAATTTAAATGTTGCCCAATTTACCAAAATTCAGGATAGGCCTCTAATTGATTTTTATAACTTTACTAGCTAAAGAAAATGGAATGAATTTAAATCTTTCAGGAAAAAACGCTTTGGTATGTGGAAGTACCCAAGGTATTGGTAGAGCAGTAGCCGAAGAATTAGCTGAGCTTGGCGCAAATGTTACTCTTTTGGCCAGAAATCAATCAAAATTAGAAGAAGTCTTAAAAGGTTTGAATACCCAAGATGGGCAAGTTCATCAATTTTTGGTGGCTGATTTTTCAAAACCCTCAGATTTAAAATCAATTATTGAAGCTCATGTTAAAACCAATATTTACCATATTCTGATCAATAATACCGGTGGCCCTCCGGCAGGTCAAGCAGTTGAAGCAGATGTTGATGCATTCAGAAGTGCTTTTGATCAACACTTGGTTTGCAATCAAATTTTGGTGCAGGCCTTGGTGGATGGGATGAAACACGAGGCTTATGGTAGAATCATCAATATCATTTCAACCTCGGTGAAACTACCAATTCCTGGTTTAGGTGTGTCAAATACCATCAGAGGAGCGGTAGCCAATTGGTCTAAAACCTTGGCTGGCGAATTAGGTAGATTCGGGATCACAGTCAATAATGTTTTACCAGGTGCTACTTCTACTCAAAGGCTC
>Ga0210050_1000065_pt1 | contig 131687 bp, 120 predicted proteins | sample CryGey132114_all_FD_185463 | JGI IMG/M metagenome (GOLD analysis project Ga0210050, IMG submission 185463) | Groundwater microbial communities from aquifer - Crystal Geyser CG22_combo_CG10-13_8/21/14_all (SPAdes) (version 2) | ecosystem: Environmental > Aquatic > Deep subsurface > Groundwater ... | reverse complement strand
TAGAGCTATTAAAAGGATACACCTCTAAAGTTTTTTCTATAAAAGCATAATTAAAGACAAGAAAGAAATAGGTTGTTACAAATAAAACAAACTTACTAAAATCTAGTTTTATACCTTGCAGGGATAACCGAATAGGCATTTTTCTTTTACTCTTTTGGCCACGGCCTTAGGTACCATATCTTCCCAACCATCTTGTCCCTCTTGAATCATTTTTAAAACGACTCTGGACCAAATTGAGAATTGTTCTTTATTAAATGTAGTAATGTCAGTCAGCTTATTCGTCTCTTTTAAAAATTCAACAAGCTTATGGGTAGATGAGCTTACACTTAAAGAGTCGATGGTATTAATCCCTTCGCCTTCATCTTGTTTCGATGGGTAAACGAGGATTCTAGTATTGTGACCCGTTAACCTTCCAAGACTTCCAAGCATACCGTCTTTAACATTAAGATATTTCTTTTCATCAAATAATTCACTAACTGGATAATAACCCATCACAAATGCTACTTGGGCGCGATTATAAGAAGAAATAAAATTATTAAGATCGGAGAAATCCTGAAAGTTCGTGATTAGAACAGGATGCCCAATAACAGTCAAAAGATCGACTCTGGCTAAAAAATCTTCATTATCCACTTCACCGCGATCGCGTAGATTATGCATCGATATCTCTGGCAAAACTAAAACATCACCATTCTTATCACCAAGGATTTTTTGAAAGCAGTCTTTACCTTTATCAAGCATGTCGAGATTGACAAGTGTTGGTGGACGATAAGAGCCACGACAAACTAGAACATTTTTCTTATAAATGGCATCAGAAGCCTGCATGACTTTTCCGTCAGCTGAAAACATTACGGCCTGACAATAATCACGTTTAACCAGCTCAAGTGATAATAACCTTGAATCAATTTTTGAAAAGGCAGGACCTGAAACACGAATCATATCAATTTCAAGACGATCAGTTGAAAGGCCGTCCATTAGCTCAGTAACAAAATTTTCTCTATCTTCTGAATGTTTATAAGCAGCGTACACGAGATTAACACCGATAATGCCAAGAGCTTCTTGTTGTTGAACATTTTCATTATCTAGCATCTTAACGTGAATAACGACTTCAGAGGCTTCGGCTTTCGGAGAATGTTGAAAACGCATTCCCATCCAACCGTGACTCTCTCCTTTTCCGGAAAAAGATTTAGCTGCAACAGTATCGGCGAAGGCAAAAAAGCGAGTATCATTAGCTCGACCATCTAAGCGTTCAAGCATCAAAGAATATTCATGATGAAGCATTTTACCAAGACGACTTTCACAAACATAACGACCAGACGGCTCTTTACCGTAAATATCATCAGAAAACTTCATGTCGTAGGCAGACATGGTTTTAGCAATTGTTCCAGCAGCACCACCTGCCCTAAAAAAATGTCTAACCACTTCTTGGCCAGCACCGATTTCAGCAAAAGCACCATAAATAGACTTGTCTAAATTAATTTCAAGAGCTTTATGTTTAGGATCCTTGCCCACTTAATACCTCATCAATATCATTTATCTCTATTGTAAAAGAAAAGTCGAAGAAGTGACAGTCGTGGCAGACTAGTTCTTAAGATTAAACAGTGACATCATAGCGAAATGAAAACTACAGACTCAACAATTACTACTCACGTCTTTATCTGCAACAGCTGCACTCTCGAAGGAGACGGGCAGCCCGCCAAAGAAGGTGTCGGCATTGAATTTAGAAATGTCGTCAAGAGAATGGCGGCTTCTAGATGGGACAAGAATGAAGTGCGAATTAATGCTTCTGGTTGTCTTGGTAAATGTGCAAAAGGCATTAACTGTGTCATCTATCCAGAAGGCCAATGGATATCGAACCTCAAACCTGGTGACGAGTTAGATTTAATTAAAGAAATTGAAGCAATTCATCTAGCTAGAGCCTCTAAGTAATTGAAAATTGTATGACAGCACAGGAATCTACGTAACTACCTTAATTAAATCTTAATACTGACCGATAATTGTTAAGAATTTAAGGTATAATACCTTATAGGAGCCACCGGGAGGTTTATCTTGGAATTTGATTTGGCCCTGATCACCTCACTTGCAGGATTACTAGCTCTTCTTGGCGTAGCTGCGAAGAAGCATAAAGAAGCGAAGGAAAAACTTCAAAAAGTAAAAGTACGCAAATAGATGATCATATTTTAAAATTTTAAAAACCTCGTTTCGGCGAGGTTTTTTTTTCGTACTTGCAATTTGTATCATTTGTCATATAATAGTTTGATAACCCAAACAGGATCTTTATGGTTATCAGAAACTGCTTACAACTGCTCTTAGAACTCTCTAGATTGGAGGAAAAGATCGCACAAGTTCAATCCGATCGACCTAAGGACGAAAATAAAGATAAAGAAATAATCGAGCGTCACTTAAGAAAAATTCAGCGCTTTATGTAGCCTTGGGCAAATTCTTTGGCAAAATAAGTTAAAATGACGTCCGCTCCTGCACGTTTAAACGAAACAAGAATTTCTTCCATGACTTTTTGACCGTCGATCCATCCATTCGCTGCAGCCGCTTTCACCATCGCATACTCACCGCTCACATTATAGGCAGCAATCGGAAGATCAAAGTTTTGTGATAAATGAGAAATAACATCTAGATAAGCTAAGCCAGGCTTTACCATCAAAAAATCTGCGCCTTCACTCAGATCTAATCTAGCTTCACGGTGAGCTTCTCGAATATTAGCTGGATCCATTTGATATGTTTTTTTGTCTCCAGCTTTTGGAGCAGAATCTAGAGCGTCTCTAAATGGCCCATAAAAAGCGGAAGCATATTTTGCTGTATAAGACATAATAGCGGTATTGGCGAAGCCCTCGCTATCGAGACTATCTCTAATCGCACCAACTCTTCCGTCCATCATATCTGATGGCCCAATAATATCAGCACCTGCTTGGGCCTGAACAACCGCCATCTGACAAAGAAGCTCGAGAGTTTCATCGTTAAGAATTTCACCCGTGTTAGAATCGACTAATCCATCGTGCCCATCGCTGTTGTATGGATCAAGGGCAACGTCAGTCATAACGAGCATGTCTGGTAATGACTCTTTAATCGATCTGATTGATTGCTGATAAAGGCCTTCAGGATTTATCGCCTCTAGGGCTTGTGGTGTTTTAAATTTTGCTTCAATGGCAGGAAAAAGTGCAACGGATTTAATTCCAAGAGAGAAAAGTTGTTTGCATTCTTCAATTAACAAGTCTTGGCTAAATCTAAATTGCCCAGGCATAGATTTAATTTCGACTTTTTGTTGTTTACCATCAATAACAAAAAGAGGTGCTATAAGATCATTTGGAGAAACATGATTCTCACTTAGCATTGAGCGAAGCGCAGCAGAACGACGAAGTCGACGTGGACGTTCTAAAAGAAAATCACTCATACAAGTCCCATTTTAATTTTTTGTTGATAAGCATAGGCGTAAAGATTGATCTGTTTAAGCATTGAGTTTAAACCATTTGCTCTAGACATACTAAGATGCTGGCGTAGCCCAATCTGGTCAATGAAATCGGCTTTTAGCCCTAAGATCTCATCCGGAGTTAGACCACTATATACCTTAGTTAATAAGGCCACTATACCCTTCACGATACTTGCGTCGCTATCAGCAAGAAAATTGATTTTATAATTGTCTTCATATCTTTCAAGTGAGCTCACAAGCCAAACTTGTGATTGGCAGCCTTTCACTTTATTAGTTTCAAGTCGATGCTCTTCAGGAAAATCGGGCATCTGCTTTCCAAGGTTGATAAGATGTTTATAGCGATCTTCCCAATCTTTAAAGGCTGTAAATTCCGAAATAATTTGATCTAGTTTTTCCAAAACGTCCTCATCAACTATATGACCAACTAATAGGCACAACTATAACAATATAATAATCTTTTGCCCAAAAAAACCGAACAAAAAGAATGAGATTTAGTCTTTTAACATTCTTTATCAACATATTTCTAAGCCAGCAACTTTATGCTGCTGATTTATCCGAATGTGGGGCCGGAGTCTATTGCCAAATTCCTGGTGAATATCGACCTGCACTTGTTTTTGGAGCGGGTCAAAGTGGTATCAGATCTGTTCGCCAAGGTGTGACTCAAAACAAAGACCTGATTGCTGATATTCTAGCTTATCAACTCACCACTGACCCAGATCATATTGATACAAGAACACTAGGCGGAAGATTTATTTCCGCTAAGATCAATAGTTCTTACGATTTACCAAGTGCTCCTTTTTTAGAACCACTGCCAATGCAGGCCGTTGGTTATGTCTTAAATCCAGAACTTTTTTCAAGTGATCAAGGAAGCTCAACAGCGACTTTAAATCAAATTTCATATCCAAAGCGAACTGTTGGCAGTGATACTTTTAGTGGTGTCAAAATTGATAATTTTTCTTTAAAAGACGTCAATATCGATCTTTCAAAATTTGCTAGTGCTGATAATTCAAATTCATCTATTAAAATATGTGCTCAAGTTAAACTTGATATCAAAACTTCGCTTGAATTAAATTTTAAAGCAAGAAATGATGATTATAAAGTTGCGTTAGAAAACATCGATCTTGTTATTGACACAAAAGATTCTGAGCAAATTTGCTATGAAGCTGTTATTGATATGCAAAACTTCAATGTAAGCTCCATTGAAAGAATTGGTTCAAAACCATTGTTACAAAGAAAGAATATCGACAATGCCTTTAAGAGTCAGGATTTAAAGATTACGCTTCCTTCAACAACTCCTCTAAGCAGGCTTGGTCGAAATGATCTAAACTCAATTACTGCAGGTTATCTGGCTCCTGTCTTGGCAGAAAAGTCAGTTGCTACGATGATTGAAGCTCCAATCCTTCAAAACTTAAGAGACGTTTTAAAAGATCAAGTCAATACAGTAATAAGCGCAACGTTATCAAATGAAACTAATAATATGCCTGAAATAAATCTTCCCATGTTTAATATATCTAATGCCTTTTTAACTCAAACGTTAAATGACCATATCGATGGTATTGAAAACCTGAGTGGCAATATGAAGTGTTCAGAGTTTATTGATCGCATGAAAAACATGGATTATTGGATAAGGCAAAACCCTTCTTTTAAAGATGTAACGACAAGTTCTAGAATGAATCAAATGCTTTCAAGCATAAATCCACAAAATCATCCATGTAAAAGAAAATCTAATTTCGCTTCAAGCCTAAGCTCACTTAAACAAGCGACTCCATCAATCGCGCCAACCCCTGAACAAACCGAGCAAATACTTATTAAGCAGCTTATGAGTGTTGGTGAAAATGGAAATATGTCAGTTGAAATCTTTATCCCCGAATTATGCCAAGGTAATTATACTTCTGCACTAGCTGGCAGAGAACCTCCGGCCCATTGTGATGATTTTTATTCTATGTTGGATTTAAGTTACGTCAACAACTACCTTTCAGATCAAATCTCAAAGGGAAATCTATGCGGACAAAACCTTGGTGGTAAATGCGGCATAAGAATGGATGATGGTGACGGCTCAGATTATGTTGGCGGCGAACGACCTAAATTTTCTTGTAAAGATATGGACTCTATAGGTATGTCAGCACTTGGCGGATCAAATATGAGAGCGACGATCTCTCTAAAAGGGTGTCAGGCAAATGGAAGAAGAAGCTTAATCAATTTAGGACTATGGAGACTTGGAAGTTTTGAGAACACTGATATGCAATTAAGCTACGATGTAAAACTCTCCAAGCAGTGTCCAAATAATAAGCCCGTCTGTTTTAAGATTAAATTTAGAGACGATCTATTCTCCTATCAAGGCGAATTAGAAGATGCAACGTTTGAAGGTAAGATAACGGACGCTCTTAAAGAAGAAATGAAAGCACTTGAAGACTCTCTCAATGAAACAATGGCAAACTTTCCCATTGAAGAGTTTACCGCTGGTCTAGAAATCACTGATCTGTTTGGTGGCCCAGCAAACGAAACCTCACCTGGCTATCTTGGTGCCTGTCTTAAAACCAGTGGTGTTGAAGGGTCAAGAAATCATGTTTGTACAATGGCGAAACGTTTACTTCCAGTGAATCATCCAAGCCTAGTTAGGTACTGCGAATAAAACTCAGTAATAAAAGGTGCCATGCACCTTTTGTTTCGCAAATGCAAAACATGACCATTTCTCACAAATATTTATAGTTAATTGCTAGATCCTTGGCTACTTAGGCGTATGCCTAGAAAAAACTTAATCAGAACAGCCCAATTCCCCTATCACGTCACACTTAGATCAAATAATAAGGACTGGTTTGAGTTGCCCCTTAGTTTGATGTGGGCCCTATGCAAACAATCTATTGCCAAGGCACAAGCATGTTATCCTACAAATATAGAAGCTTTCGTACTGATGGCGAATCACTACCACCTTCTGATTTGGACGCCAAATTCAGACCTTGATAAGTTTATGTACGTGCTTAATTCTGCCATCAGCAAAGAGATAAGAACAAGAACCAATAGAATAAATCGAATTTTTGGAGACCGCTATAAATGGACTTTAGTCGATCATGAAAGGTACTACCTACAAGTACTTCGCTATATTTATCAAAATCCGGTCAAGTCACAGATAACCTCAACCTCTCACGATTATCCCTTTTCTACGTTGAGGTATATCTACCTAAATGAAGACTTTGGAACGCCAATCTATAATTGTAATGAAGCACGAAAGTTATTGCTCGAAGGTTTTTTCGAAAGAGACTTACATAAACGAGAAATTATCGCTAAGGCACTACTAAGATCTAGTTTTAATTATCCAAAAAGAAGCAGCTCGCGAAGAGCTATTTAGCAACTGCGAAACAAAAAGTGCATGGCACTAGTAAGAGCTAAAATGAAAGGTTCCAAATAGAGGAATTATTAATGATGTCATTGATACTATAAGATGGCGCTGTATTTGGTGATGATTGAACAGTACTTGGATTTAAGACTTGAGTATTTCCAGAAGAGAGAAAGCCCCCTGATGAGATTGACCATTCATCATCGACACTCGCAGAAACGGTCATCGCGGTTGAATCAGTGGCTCCTGAGCCAACTAAATTATAGGTGTAGAGCGAACCAGCAGCCGTTTTGCCAGATAGTCTTTGGTATGAATTGTATTCAGTTGAGCCTGTAATAGACCAATAATCAAAAATATCTCCAGCTCCATTTTTCTTGAATAAGTCATATTTCCAAAAAGTATTTGTTCCATAAATATATTTCACATTACTTTCAACAATTTCAGATCCTGCTGTTGTTACATCCCAAAAGACTTGCTCAATTGAGCTTTGACTACCATCGCTTTCATAGGAAACATAAGCCCCCACTCCATGATCATCATTTCCAGTGGCATCGTTACAATTAAAATAATAGGCAGACTCTAAAACGCCATTGATAGCAATAGAGATTTTCTTTTCAAATTGATTGGCATTGGCAGCAAATGTTGGGTGCATGGCAGAAGCTGTTGTCCCCCCAAGCGTGATTGTAACGGCTTCATCTGGTAATTGAAGATTATAGCTTCCCTGTGCCGAGCAGAGCTGGGCACCAGTTGTAATCCCATTTTTAGCAAGAAGTGAGGAGATTGGTCCAATCAGCATGTAAACGATACGATGGATTTCACCATCTTTTCTTCTTCTGTTAGTTCCTAAAGAATCAGTTCCACCAGATAAGGTATAATTTCCACCACTAAAGATACCTCCAGCTCCATCATTACCTACGGCTAAAATCTCAGAAGCACATGAGTTAATCGCCGTCGCAATATCAGTGGCCGTGGAATCATCATAGAAATTTACTGTTAAGGGATAACTACAACCGACTGTCACTGCGCCTGAAGGACCAAGATTGACCATACTAATTTGCATTGAGTTTCCAAGAGATCCTTTACCTGGGGCACTAACTTGAACGGTTGCAGTATTATCAGAGACCAACACGTTGGTTGCATCAGTCGCGGCAATATAATCATCTGGATCATTCTTATCATTTGAACCAAACAGATCCCAGACTCCACGACGAACTTGATCGTATTCAGAATTTCTATAAGGACCGTTAGTACCAGTTTTTAAACAATGAGTCCCCCCACCTGTACAAACAACCGATGGAAGTCTTACGTGGTTACTAGCATCAGCATTCATAAATGCTGAACCAATTTTACCGACATAATTATCAGCAAACATAATTCTTAGAGTTGAAGTACTATCAATATTAACGACACGATCAAAACCGTCGCTTCCATCTATCCCATCGCTAAACTTATAGACAAAGGAATCAGAGGCACAATCAGTTTTTTCGTAAGCAATAATTTCACCAGGGAACTTGAGAGTGCCACCTGCTGGCCATCGGCTAGCATAACTAGTTGAGCCAACATTGATCGAAGTTGTATTAAAGCAATTACTTGTTAATGAGGAAAAGCTTTGCCCAAAACTCGACATGCCTGGAAGTGAGAGTTTAAAACTTAAATGTTCCCCTGGTTTAGTATTAAAAGATGCTCCATCACAAAGAGTACCAGCTCCCAAACCATCTGGATTTAAGCAGCTATTAAGACCGACTCTTTTAAAAGCTCCAACCAAGACAGTATCGTGATAAGTAGCTGAAGAAAAAAGTGGAGAAAAACAGCTTGCTTCAGTTAAATTTAAACTCACAGTTGCACTTTGACCTTGAATTGTATTTCCAGTTGAATGCGCACAACGAGATTTATTAGTCATGGGCTCAATACCGTTTCCAAGCCATGCTATAGCAGTGAATGTCCAGGTCCCTTGTGGCAGAATGAGAGAGAAATTTGAGGCTTCGCTAGCAGTAAGACCAACAGAAAATTTATCATTGCCATTTGTCCCCATCAGATACAAGCCACCATTAGGTGTTGAACCACTTAGGAGCGCTCCAAGATTAATGCCGAATTGTGTTGATGTTTTCTTACCACCACAAGCGCTAACTAGGATTAATGTGAAAAGAATTAATAAAGTTTTCATAGTCTAATTCTGTATCGGAATCCTCAATTAATAACTAAAGTCAGCTAAGTCATTGAATCCGATGTTTTATGAAAATCTGAATTGACCAATTTCTATGGCGATTTAGGAGAAAATACGATGAACATGACCTAAAATCGACAACATAGGATTTGCACCAATTGAAGTTGGAAATAGAGAACCATCCATGACACTTAGATTTTCATAGCCCCATAATCGGCCATGAATATCCGTAACTGAGGAGCTCTTGTCGATACCAAAGCAAGCACCACCCATCACATGGGCGGAGACAACTTTTAGATCAATTGGCTTCATCTCTAGCTCATCTATATGTGAGTAAAAATCAATTAAATTTGAGACTCTTTTAGCGCGAACATGAATGGGCAGAACTTCTTTAGCACCAGCAGCGAATTGCAACTCTCCCATAGTTCGAAGTGCTTCTTTAAAACCTAAGGCCATACTCTTAGACCAAGTATAATCAAGCACAGGATAACCACCATTAGTAAGCTCTACCACTCCCCCTTGGCTGTCATCTTTAAAGCCATCACGTTGAAGTGCGATGCAGACTTGAAGGTTTTTCAACTTAAGCATCAACTCTCTATGCTCATCTCCATGGGACATCAAAGTTGAAGCTAAAAGAAGTGGATGAACTGGTGGAACCTCTAATTTAAAACCATAGTCTTGCCATAAGTGATGATCAGAATAAATCGTTTGTGGAGCGCCAAGATGAGGCTCAATATCATCATTAAAAACAGCACCACTTAAAACTGTTGGATGAAGAAAAGTTCTTTTACCAAGAAGACCTGATTGGTCATGAATATGGCTTCTCAAAAGAAGCGCCGGTGTTCCAATCGCACCAGCTGATGAAATAAAATGCTTGGCCTTAATTATTAATTTAATATCACCGTGTGTATTACCAATGCCCGGCATATTATAAGCTTCAAGCTTAGTGACTTTGCCTAAGTGGTGACGAAATCTAAAAGCGCGCCAACGAGTCGCTAAGATACCATCCATTTTTAAAAAAGTTGGAATACTTGTGATCATTTGTGATTGTTTAGCACCAGTGGCGCAGCCTACCCCACAATATCCAAGGTTGTAACAACCCTTCACATTACGTTTGATATGCCCAAAACTTTTACCAAGCTTATCTAATCCATTCGCAAGGACTGAGTTATTTTGATTAGGAGGAACTTCCCATTCGCTAACAGAGATTTCTTTTTCTGCCGCTAAAAAATGAGTCTCAAGAGATTCATCCGTAAATGGAAGATCAAATTCATCTTGCCAATATTTAAGTGTATTTGAAGGTGTTCTAAAGCAAGTGGTCCAATTAACAGTGGTGCCACCGCCAACAGTTCGACCTTGAAGAATACTAATATTTTTATCTTTGGTTTTTCTGGAAGCTAGCTCTTGATAAAGATTAGGATAGGCCACGTCTTCTCTTAGCTCTTTGAAGTCTTCAGTTTTTTTATAACCACCCTCTTCAACTACGGCAACTTTGTAACCTTTCAGCGAAAGCAGCTTAGCCGCATAAGCGCCGCCTGATCCACTTCCAATAATACAATAATCAACTTCGAGTTCTTGATTTTTAAAAGCAGTAGATCCATCTAAAATCATAGAAGCTCCAGTGGTGCTTCGTAAGATAAATCTTTATAGGTATTTGGATCAGCATAATAAATGCTGCTCATAAGTTCACAAAAACCATTGCCGGCAGCTTTAAGATCTTTAAGTCTCGAATGTTTCATCGAAGAAATCAAAGATTTAAGCTGCTCTTTGTTTGCATTTTCTAAATGGTATATTCCATTCATCCATAAGAAAGGTTTGATATGAAATAAATCAAAGAGCTGTCTAATTTCAGCAGTGACTGGTTTGGTTGTTAAATAAATCGTCTCATCTAAACGTGAGCTAAAACGAGCAACTTCTTCAACGCTCCATTTTTGAAAAGGCAAAAGAACTGGAAGCATTTTTTGTAGGAGTAAAATATCTGGTTTTTCTAAAAAGTGAAATTCTTTGACTCTTCCTGCAATTTTAGCGGCAGGAACTAAAACACCTTGGCGCCAGGTGATTAACAATGCGGCCAAGGTGAGACTTGATTTAAAAAATGTTCGTCGTTGCAATGTTAGTTACAGTAACGATCAAAATACATGTCACAAACGTATGACTGTGATCCACAATCATTTCCTGGTGACCAAACAGTTCCTGTTTGACAAACTTGGCGAGCACCACTTTCAACAGAAACATTAAACTCACCCTGTTCTACAACATCACCTTTTTTCGTTAGTGTATAACGAATAAGATTTGTTCCCATAGCTAGAAGAGGCTTTTGGAAAAGTGTTCTAATCCAAAGATTGATTGAATCCGAACGGCCTTCAGAAGCATTAAATTTACCTTTTTTAGAAACGCTCTTGCCATTTTCGTGTAGTGCTTCAACTACGAAGCGATCTGCATCGGCGCCAGAAATTAAACGCGTAGACATACCTGGTTCTAAATCATAACCAGCGCAGTAGCGAAGCTCGCTTGGGCGGTTTTGGCAGTTGACCCAAACCTGGCCGCTAACAGTTTTAGCAGAGTAAACAGTTCCGGCTTCAAAAGTGGTTTCAGCTTGAACAACGCCGCCAGTTAAAATAAGAATTAGTGCAATAAGTCCTTTCATCCATGACTCCTTAGAATTATTAAAAAAATAAGCCTAAAAATCGTCGCCTTCTAATGCCAAGACGTCAAATCATTGTTAGAATTCATTGGCCTAAACTTGAACAGAACACTTGGGATTTTTATGGAATATAAGTTTAATGAAATTGAAAAAAAATGGCAGGACTTTTGGGATGACAACAAGACATTCAAAGTCACGCTAGATCAATCTAAGCCTAAGTACTACGTTCTTGATATGTTCCCCTACCCATCTGGCGCAGGGCTTCATGTTGGTCACCCAGAGGGCTACACGGCAACTGACATTGTGTGTCGCTACAAGCGAATGAAAGGCTTCAACGTTCTTCACCCAATGGGCTGGGACAGTTTCGGTCTTCCTGCTGAAAACTACGCCATTAAAACTGGAACTCATCCAGATATTTTAACTAAAAAAAATATCCAAACATTTAAGCGCCAGCTTAAAAGCCTAGGATTTTCTTATGACTGGGATAGAGAAATCGCCACGAGTGATCTTTCCTATTACCAGTGGACTCAGTGGATCTTTGTCCAGCTCTACAACAAGGGCCTTGCATACGAAGAAGAAATTGCAGTCAATTGGTGTCCAGAACTTAAAACAGTTCTAGCAAACGAAGAAGTTGTTGACGGTAAATCTGAAATTGGAGGACATCCAGTTGAGCGTCGTCCAATGAAGCAGTGGATGCTTAGAATTACTGAGTATGCAGACAGACTTATTGAGGATCTTAATTTACTTGATTGGCCTGAGAATATTAAAGAAAGTCAGCGCAATTGGATTGGTCGCTCTGAAGGTGCAACTGTTGAATTTCAATTAGCCGATTACGCTGATAAAATTGAAGTCTTCACCACAAGACCCGACACTTTATTTGGTGCGACCTATATGGTTGTCGCTCCGGAGCATGCACTCGTTTCAAAAATTACGACTGCTGAGCAAAAACCAATTGTTGAAGCGTACCTAGAAAAGACGAAACATAAATCAGATCTTGAAAGAACTGATTTAAATAAAGATAAATCTGGAGTGTTCACTGGAGCGTATGCGCTTAATCCTGTGAACAACGAAAAGGTTCCTGTTTGGATTGCAGACTATGTTCTTGCTGGCTACGGCACAGGTGCAATTATGGCCGTTCCTGCTCACGATGAACGTGACTGGGAGTTCGCTAAAAAATTCTCACTACCAATCATTGAAGTCCTTGAAGGCGGCGATGTTAATGAAGCAGCTTTTACTGGAGACGGTAAACATATTAACTCTGGTTTTCTAGATGGACTTGGAAAAGTTGATGGAATCGCAAAAATGATTTCATATTTAGAAGAAAAGAAAATCGGTCAAAAGAAAATTAATTATAAACTTCGTGATTGGTTGTTCTCAAGACAACGCTATTGGGGTGAACCATTCCCAGTGATTAAATACGAAGACGGAACAGTCAGATGTCTTGATCTCGATGAATTACCAGTGGCACTTCCTGCTGTTGAAAAATATGAACCATCTGGAACAGGTGAATCTCCACTTGCAACTATTGATGAATGGCTTTGGATTACATGTCCAAAGACTGGTAAAAAAGCGCGCCGTGAAACCAATACAATGCCTCAGTGGGCGGGTTCATGTTGGTATTATCTTCGCTTTATTGATCCAACCAACACAAAAGAGCCATGGGATACTCAACTTGAAAAATACTGGATGCCTGTTGATCTATATGTCGGTGGAATTGAGCATGCTGTTCTTCATTTACTCTATGCTAGATTTTGGCACAAAGTTCTTTTTGATCTTGGCTTAGTTAGTACTAAAGAGCCGTTTCAACGTCTCGTGAATCAGGGTCTTATTTTAGGAGAAGACGGCGAAAAAATGTCAAAATCTCGCGGCAACGTTGTTAATCCAGATGATATTGTTAAAGAGTTTGGAGCAGACTCACTTCGCTTGTACGAGATGTTCATGGGACCTCTTGAAAAAGTGAAGCCATGGCAAACTTCAGGGGTAAAAGGTGTCTTTAACTTCTTAGCTAAGTCAGCCAAACTTTTTGGTGATGCTTCAAGACTACATGCTGGAGCTGAAAACCCAGAAATTGAAAAAGCACTTCATAAATGTATTAAAAAAGTTGGTGAAGATATTGAAGGACTACGTTTTAATACGGCGATTTCAGCTATGATGATTTTTGTTAATGAAGCATCAAAACAAAAACAAGTGGCACGAAGTACTGCCGAGTCATATGCGAAAATTCTTTCACCACTAGCACCACACCTTGGCGAAGAACTTTGGCTTGCCCTTGGTCATAACAAGTCACTCGCCTATGAGCCATGGCCTGTCTTTGATCCTCAAAAAGCCAAGGATGATGTCATTACGATGGCAATTCAGGTTAACGGAAAGACGAAAGCAACCATCGATGTGGCCGTTGATATTGCTAAGGAAGATTTCTTAGCTCTTGCAAAGGCACAAGAAAAAGTAGCGGCGCAAATTGCAGGCAAAACAATTGTGAAAGAGATCTACGTTCCTGGAAGAATTTGTAATATTGTGATCAAATAATTGATGTTTGACCCTACCTCTCCTCTCGGACTACAATAGTCACAGAGGAGAATTATGAAAGCCAAAATCATCTTTAGCCTATTGCTTCTTTGTTTAGGATCATCACTTGTTGCCCAAGATGATTATTATGAAGATGAGCCCATGGACAATTACGACGCTTATGAAGAAAAGCCCGAAATGCCCATGACTAAAGAGATGCCAACTCAACTGCCACAAGTCATTCCACCAGAAGAAATCAACCAAGATTATCAAGAAGAATATCCAGAGGAGAAATATCCCGAGGAAAAGTATCCAGTAAGTGATGATTATGGAAACGTTGAAGATTCTTATTAAGCCAAGTCACCGTTAATCCGATAAGTTCCCATGGACGAACCAGAAAATGCCTCGGCGGATGCTCCGTGGAAGCAGCTTAAGTCACTAATTGATACACGTGATTTAGCTTCTATTAACGAATTCTTAAGTCAGCTTCAGCTGACGGACACTGCTCGTGCCATCTCAAGACTACCTCATTACAACCAAATCCAACTCATCAACCTTCTTTCTCCTGAAGATGCTGCAGACATTCTTGAAGAAGTTACAGATGAGCAGGCCGCCGACATTCTTGAAGAATTAACACCAGAAAAAGCGGCAGCCATTGTTGATGAATTATATTCCGATCACCAGGCCGATATTCTAACTCTTCTAGATGCTGAGGATGCTGCGGCGATTTTGAATCAGTTCGATACAGAGGATGCAGAAGAACTTCGAACCATGATGAGCTATCCGGACAATGTCGCCGGTGGTTTGATGATAACAGAATTTCTAAGCTACCCGGGCTCCTACACGGTTCAACAAGTTTTGAATGATCTGGCCAAAAATCGTGAAGAGTATGCTCACTATGAAGTCCACTATGTTTACGTTACAAAATCTAACGACAAACTCATTGGTGTTTTAAGACTTAGAGATATTTTTCTTGCACCAAGAAAGCGTCGCCTGCATGAACTAATGGTTTCTAGACCTAGCTCATGTAAATTATCGACTCCATTATATCGAATGGATCAGTTTTTTGATCACCATAGTTTTTCAGGTCTTCCTGTTGTTGATGACAACGGTATATTAGAAGGTGTTGTTCAAAGAGAAGATATTAAAGAGGCCATTGCACAAAATGCTGAGTCGGCCTACCTAAAAGCTAGTGGTATTGTTGGTGGTGAAGAGCTGCGACATTTGCCAGTATGGGTGCGTTCAGGTCGAAGATTATCTTGGCTTTCAATCAATATCGTTTTGAATCTTATCGCTGCTAGTGCCATTGCCATGAATCAAGATGTGATTGAGCAGATTACTGTCCTTGCTGTCTTTTTACCGATGATTTCGGATTTATCAGGCTGTTCTGGAAACCAAGCTGTTGCCGTTTCTATTCGAGAACTGGCGCTAGATCTTATTCGTCCGGGTGAGTATTTCCACGTCTTTTTAAAAGAGCTCTCCGTCGGTCTTATAAACGGTTTTGTTATGGGCTGCTTACTCGCCCTTGTTGCCTTTATCTGGAAAGGTGATCCAATTCTAGGCATCGTGGTTGGCATGGGCCTTGGAATCAACACCTTATTATCAGTGGTTGTCGGCGGTCTGATCCCATTGCTGCTTAAACGCTTTAAAGTAGATCCTGCCCTAGCCTCATCTCCTTTACTTACGACAATTACCGATATGGTGGGCTTTTTCCTCACTCTAACCCTTGCTAGAGTCGCTTTACTGTAAGTTTTTCAACTCCCCTTAACAAAATTTCTTGATCTGCTATCCTGCCCTCAAATCTAATGATGATCAGGAGAATCCCATGCATTTAACGAAAAGGCTTAGCCTTGCTTTGTTAACGCTTTTAATGACAATTTCATTTGTGCCTAAGGCCCATGCCGATATCGAGCTTGGAAAAGCATTAAAAGAAATTTTTGTTAAGGGAAGCCTTGATGGAGATAAGCTCTTCATGGTTCTAGGCATGGAAAAAGCTCGTGAAATCTTTGGTCGCTCAATGGATCAGGCCGTTGATATCGAAGAGCTAAAAGATTGGAGTTCTGATTCTGCTCGCATGCTTTCAAATCAAGCAGGTCGTGTATGGAATAGCGAACATGACGGAGATGCCATCGATCATCTTGGTAATGCAACCAGATTATCAGTTGAAACGGCTGATGATATTTTCAAATGGCCATGGCGTTCACTCAAAAAAATTCCTGGATCTTTTCAAGTTGGAATGAATGACGCTAGAGAAGCCAGAGCAAATGCTAGTAACGGTCTTTCTGGAACTATCGCTTTTTCAGGCTTAGCCACATGGACAACAGTAAAGGGAGCCTACTATTTAGTCATCGAAGCACCAGTAAAATTTGTTGCAGCTCTAGCGACAACGACTTTAGCAATTCCTGCGACATTAGCTTACGAAGCGATTCGCATTCCTCTCGCTCTTACTTTAGGTGTTGCTGGAAAAGTTATTCGACTTGGTTGGATGGCATCAAAAGCCATCGTCATGGGCTCAGTCGCACTTGGCACAATTACTTATTCCGCTCTTTCAACTGGCGTTGCCATGGCAGCAACAACTGTAGCGGCCGCTGCTGTAGGTGCCTTTAGAATTACTGCTGCCTTAATAAAGATGCCCTTTAAATTTTTCAAAAAAGGCACAGTAAAAGTATCGACGACCATCAATTATAAAAGAATGACAGAACTGGCAGAATCTCTACCAGGTCTTCTTTCAAGTGATATTCTAACCAAACTGGGCGTTAATTCAGACCTATCAGTTGGGGAAGTCCTAGTTGAAGATTACAAAGCTGTTATTAAGTATAAATCAAATCTTAACGACGAAAAAGATTCACTCGTCATTAGAATAGGCATTGATTTTAATGCAGATAAAGAAAAGCAATCACTTAATATTGAAGCTTATATGAAACCATCTCACTTTAAACAACTTAAAGAAGTTACAGACCTATCAAGTCGTAAGCTTAAAAAAGTCATTGAAAACAATCTTGAAAACCTTTTAGGAAACGCATTATTAATTTTTCAAGGTGATGAATTAAAAGAAATTAAACAAACTGAACTAGCACTAGCAATATAAGCAAGAGGCGATCATGAAAACGAAAACACATCATACAATTTTTGCTCTTATCTTGGGCCTTCTTTTTTCGACCAATTTTGCTTGGGCGCAGGACTCAGATAGCGATGTTACCTCGCGTGGACAAAGCTTTGGAAATACTGTCAAAGAAATCTTCATGCAAGGAAGTATTGACGGCAACAATATGTTTCTTGTTTTAGGGTTTGAGCGTGCAACTGATATTGCTGGAAATGCTATCAAGAATGCTATCGATATTGAGAACCTAAGAGATATAAGAAGAGATGTTCAAGAAACAGGAACAGATGTAGTTAGAGGGCTTTGGAACTCTGAACATGATGGCGATATGGTCGAAGCCGTATCTGCCGGTGCTCGCTTTTCATCTTCACAGGCCAAGAAAATCTTAGCCAATCCATTAAAGTCTCTGGCCAAGATTCCTAAGGCTTATAAAACTCAATTACAGCAAGCCAGAAGATCATATTATGAAACAGATAATCAAATCCTAGCCTCAGTTCAATATGCTGGACATGCTGTTTGGGCAAACGTTGAAGGTGCCTATTACCTCGTTATTGAAGCGCCAATTCGTATGGCGACTCACCTTTTAGGTGCAGCAATCGGTGTACCAGGTGCTATTGCTCTTCAAGCGGCCGGTATGGCCCTTCGCTTTAGCATTGATGCTATCGGACTAACGCTAGATATTGGTGGTCAGCTTATTAAAACTGTCGCCAACGTTGCTGTTGGTATTGCAGCACTCGTCTACTCTGGTGTCTCAACAGGTGTTGCCATCGCAGCAACAAGTGTTGCGGCCGGCGCTGTAGGTGCCGCCAATGGAGTTGCATGGCTAATCAGTGCTCCTATCAAGGCTTGGAATGGAACTTACGTTAAGCTTCAAGTCGAAAAGAAAGACAGAAGCTTAGAAGAAATCACCAAACTTCTTAGCGAAGATGATGTCTCAATTCTATCAGTATTAGGAGTAGAACTAGATGATGTCATTGTTACTGGTAACGAATTTAAAAAAGAAATTAAGATGCTAAAGTCTTTTGGATCAAAACTTAAAACTGCCGCTGTTATTCAAATCGAAAGAAAAAGCGGAAAGTATGAAATTAAAGCACATCTTAAAAGTCGATTGATCAAAGCTTTAAGAGAAGAAGATGATCAAAACAGAGGTCGTCGCGAGTTCAAACGTGATGCTAAAGCAGAACTTAAAGCAATGATTATCAAAAAACTTTCAATCTAAGCTTAACACTAGTCATAATCGGGGCCCTTTCGGGCTCCTTTTTTTTGGCCTATGATGGATACATGATTGAATATGTAATTTCCCAAAGTCCAGATGACCGTGTCATTCAAAAAGCATGTGATCTTTTAAACAAAGATGGAATCGTCGTTATTCCAACAGACACCAATTGGGTCATGACCGCCAGTTTTGATAGCAAGAAGGCGATCGACAGACTTTATCGCATCAAAGGTGAGAGTAAACATCATCACTTCTCTCTTCTTTGTAGTGACTTATCCATGGCAAGCGATGTTGCCATTATCAATGATTCATCTTTTAGGTTTATCAAAAAACATATACCCGGATCATTCACATTCATTTTAGAGGCTCAACACCGTGTCACTAAGCTTTTACAGGCTTCTAAGACGGACAAAGAAATAGGACTTAGGTTTCCACCAGGAGTGCTTGCAAGAAAGCTCATCTCCAGCTTTGAAAAACCATTGGTCTCCACCAATATATCACCCAAATTACTTGGCCTAAGCGACGATATTCTTCCTTATGGATATCTTATAGATGAACAGCTGGCGCATGTTGTAGATCTTATCATCGATCCAGGTGAGGTCGATTTTCTTGGTCAAAGCACCGTCGTTTCTATGACCAACGATTCAATTGAAGTCATTCGCCAAGGCGTTGGCATTCTCTAAAAAAAAAGCCCCGCTTTCGCAGGGCTTTCATTAACTAAAATTTAGTCAATCAATTAGCTAAGGTGCTTATTGATGATTTTAGCAAGATCAAACATAGTGATTGATTTTGCACCGAAAAGTTTTTCAAGGTTAGCGCCGTTAGCGTTGATTTGACGACGGTTTTTAGCATCTTGAAGATCGTGCTTCTTGATGTAATCCCAGAATTTCTTAACAGCTTGTGTACGTGGAAGTGGCTTAGCACCAACGAACTCAGCAAGTGCAGCAGAAGGAGTCATTGCCTTCATGAAAGCAGCATTTGGCTTACGTTTAGTTTTAGTTTTTTTCTTAGCAACTTTCTTAGTTGTAGCTTTTTTAGCAGCAACTTTCTTAGTAGCTTTTTTTGCAACTACTTTCTTAGTAGTTTTCTTAGCAGCTTTCTTAGCTACTTTCTTAGTTGCTTTCTTAGGAGCAGCTTTCTTAGTTGCTTTCTTAGCAGCTTTTTTAGTTGCTTTCTTAGCTACTTTCTTAGTTGCTTTCTTAGCAGCAGCTTTCTTAGTTGCTTTTTTAGCTACTTTCTTAGTTGCTTTTTTCTTAACGGCCATGGTTTCCTCCCGAAAACTAAGGTTATTGGTTTTAAATCCTATTCGAACTTTCCAAACATTTACTTAACTTTTTTAGTCTATAAGCAATTATCAAATTAAGTACGTACAAAAAGCAACAAAAAAAATTAATAATTACAAAATAAAAATTTAATTTTTCTCAAGAGTATCTCCTAGGAGACTCACTTTAGCTTTTTCATCCACTCGACGACAGTCCCACCTGGGCCTAATTTTCTGTCAGTTTTTCTATAGCCGTGACTCTCATTGAGAGAATACATTCTAAAATTATCAATGCCACAATAGTGATAAATGCGGTCTAGACGGCGTTCTCTGGCAATTTTCTCAAAAAATTCTTTGATACGGTGGCTATGACCAGCACCTTGGAAATCCATTTTAAGCGCAGTATTTTTTGTTAAAAGACAGTCATCATCTTGGCGAAAAAAGAGTGCAGCGATAATAATATCTCCGCTCATGACAGAATATAGCTCCCATCCGTCTTGAACTTCTTTCTTAATATCGTCAAAAGTCCATTCGAAGTCCGGAGAATCCGAGAAAACGTCAAGATTATGTTCATATATGCTTTTATAATCGCCTTTTTTTGATGCTTTTATAAAATTTAGAGTGTCCGTCATAGATTAACCTTTCAGCATGAGCTGAGAATTATGGTGCCATTTTTGAAACGTAAGCTGCTAAATCAGCAAAATCCTGCTCTGATAAACCTTTAATATAAGGGAGCATTTCAGGATTTTTCCTCTCACCGGCTTTAAACGCTTTAAGTGAGCTCAAGATATACCAATCATATTGACCAGCAATATGAGGTGCATTTTTCTCAGCTAGACCCTGCCCCTTGTCGCCGTGACACTGAATGCAAGTAGAGAAAAGCTTCTCGCCTTTAGCTGCATCTTGAGCCTGAGCACTAGAGAAAGCTGATAATAAAGAAATCGAAATCCACAAAGCAATATCAATACGCATGCTATTTTCCTTAGAACATTAATCTTTAAACATTGATAATTATAATCAGGATAACTCTGTGCCTCAGGATTCGGCAACCACTTTCACCATGAGAGAATCACTTGAAAGGGTTTCCTCTAGGCTCAGACACAAAGCTTTGGCCATTTCAGGATCAATATCAAAATGAAATCGCCATTGGATTTCATATCTTAAAGGAGATTTCGCTTGGGGAATGAGGGCAATAATCTCACTATTGCTAAAATGAGGACCAATTCTAGTTTGAAGCTTCATTTTTTGATTAATCAACTCAATGCCGCTGATGAGACTTTCAGCAGAATGGATTGGTTTTGTCGAAATAGAGTCGAAAAAATTCTTAAAAAGAGGCCTCATCAGTTCTTTTTTTAGGGATTCAATCCAATTGATCGCCAATATTTGGTGCTCAAAGTCTCTGCTATGGGCCTCAAGATGATTTTCATCACGAAGATAGTTCTCTAGATCACGATATGAGATGAGATTAATTTTGGTAAAGTTTAAGGATCTCGAAAGATGGCAAAAGGCTTCAAGATAGGCTTTATCTAAGTCAGAAAGCTTAGAATCAGTTGAAATCATCAGCTGAAAGAAGCTCTTTTCCCAATCACAGCGCCATCCTAATCCAAATTTGAATTCATTAACCACCATCTGGTGCCATGGAATAGATTTTGGGAACTGTCCTGCATCAAAGACAAATTCGCTATTTTTAGCAAAATCAAGAATTCTATTTGAAAACGTCATAACCCAACCGTAGCACACAATGGTCATATTTGACCCTGAGATAAAAGACTTCGTACAATCTCTTATGGAAAAATCTCTATGGATTTGGGGACCACTTTATCAGTCATCGATAAATTTGGCCTCACAAGAATACGCAAAAGCCCTTGTCGAGCAGCATATCGCTGTCGATGGTGGCATTTTAGCCAGAACTAATATAGCGACAAAAGAGAAATGGACATCGATTGGAGACGGCGATAGCTGTGATGATGACTTAGATATTCAATACCCTGAAGATAAGAATCAAAGTGATTTAGCTTTGGCCCTCGAATACAGTCGACACCACACAAAAGCGAATCTCATTAGAGCTTTTGGCTTTAGTGGAGAGCGCCTCGATCACCATCTTATAGGACTTGCTTGTTTCAAGCGTCACTTAGATACCCTCAAAGGAGCTCAAGCTAGAATTGATGGTCATTGCCTCATGCTGAGTCCTGGTCGATGGAAGGGTCATTTAAAAGCGTCTACCGTGAGTCTTTTGACGTTAGAAGAGACACAATTAAGTCTTAGTGGTGGCTGGAAATGGCAGCTTAAAGATAAGCATTGTAAAATCCTTGATGATTTATTGCTCTCAAATGAATGTAATGAGGATGAACTGACGCTAAATTCTTCGAAATCAATCATTTTATGGAGCCAAGAACCGATTGAAGCATGGTGGAAATTTTATGATTAAGACGGCGCGCTATGATTGGCTTGATGCTATACGATCTCTAGCTATTTATTTAATGGTTATTTTTCACCTGTCTTACGATCTTGATTTATTTGGACATGTAGACATCGATTTTGCCGGTGATCCATTTTGGCTATGGTTTCCATGCGTGATTGTCTTTCTTTTTTTACTTTCAGTCGGCATGTCACTTCAATTGGCCCACTTTCCAGACTATCGCTGGCCTTCTTTTTGGAGAAGGTGGATTAAAATAGCTGCTTGTGCCATAGCTATTAGCATAGCCACCTATTTTGCTTTTCCAAGGGGCTGGATCTACTTTGGCACCCTACATAATATAGCGATCAATTCTCTCTTATGTTTGCCATTTCTTGGACGGCCAAGACTTTCCATCATCGTAGCCATTATAATTATTGGGTGTGAGCTTGTGGGAGTGCAGTGGCCGTGGATTGAGCTAGATCACTCTTCGATGGACTATATTCCGCCACTTCCATGGCTAGCTTGGGTTTTATTGGGGATTTATCTTCAATCAATCAATTTTTATCGTTTTTTGCCCAAGTATCCATCCGCAAAGTTGTGGCAAACAATTATTTGGCCAGGTAAACATTCACTTAAAATATATTTAGGTCACCAAGTCGCTCTTTATAGCTTGGTCTGGGCCTACACCCTTTTGACACAATAATCTTTGCTCAGCCAAGGACTGCGTGGTACGTTTTAGGTCTTGAAAATCTAATAAACTCAGATCGTTGGCCACTGAAATGCTATCTAAGTTACATCATATGTACGAAAAATTTGAAGCTACTATTGGTAGCTTAAAGTTTGCTGTCATTATTATTGCTCTGTTTAGTTTGGTCATGACAGTTGGAACTTTTGTTGAAAGTTATTTTGGAACTGAATTTGCGGGAAGAACTGTTTATAAGACATGGCCTTTTATGCTTTTACAGTTTTTCATGTTTCTCTCTATTTTATTTGCAACCTATCAGCGACTCCCCCCTAAAAAAAGATTATATGGCTTTTATGTGATCCATGCTGGCTTGATTATTATCGGTGTCGGCTCGGCTATTACTTACCTTGCAGGTATCGATGGAAATATTCATCTCCCTCCTAATACGCCAGCAAGACAAATTATGCTGTCAAATGATGTGCTTAAAATTGAATTTGTTAATGATGAAAAAGTCTATACTTACAACCTTCCAAGTGCAGCTTTTGAAACTCACATCAATCATAAGTTTCAAGAGTTCGAATTATTAGACTATCTGCCATATTCAGAAAAAGTCTTTACTTGGAAAAATGAACTTAAAAGCTATCCAAAAACAGCTCCACGCCACACTAGCCAATATATGATTGCCAATGCCATGGTGAGCGAAAAAATTCTAATGTCGATTCATCCAGAGGCCGATGACGCTAAATCAAATATGAGTCTAGGCCCATTATCAGTCAATTATTTGCCAGAGGCATTGGGCCCTTGTTTTGTAAAAAATAACCCCTCGGACGTTGTCGTTTGGAATTCAACTACAAGTGAATGCTTTGTGCCTGAAGATCAAGGTGTATCAGTTGAAAAGACAACCGCCGGCAATAGATTTTTTGTCCTTAAAGATAATGATAAAAAACGTCTACTGACTTTTTTTCCAGAGCTTTCACCATGGCCGGTTAATAAAGAGATGCAAGTTATTCAAGACTCTCCCTACAGAGTCTTTAGTAAACAATTATTTAAATCTAAGCCTACCTTATTCGTCTTTGGTCCTTATCATGCCTATTTCAATAAAGATGAAAATCAATGGCAAGGCGGGCTTCTCGAGGAGAAAAAATCCGTTGAACTACCATGGATGGGATTTGAATTAACACTTCTTCAACATCAGGCGACTAAGGTTCCAGGCTTTGAAGCAACACCAATCATTCCGATTCAAAAAAATGGTGAAATCATTAAGGGTGGAACAAGAGCTTTAAAAATTAAAATTCGCACACAAGAGTACTGGATTACCAACGAAAAAGGCTTGGTGCTTTTAGTTGATGGCAAAAAAGTAGAACTTTACCTTACAAAAGAAACACTGAATCTTCCGTTTGAATTTGTTCTCACTAATTTTAAAATGGATAAAGATCCTGGAACGAATAATCCTGCCAGTTATGAAAGTTTTGTACGATTATTTAGCGAAGAAGGACCAAGTGATCACCACGTCTTTATGAATAATCCGCTAAAATATAATGGTTTTACTTTTTATCAAGCTTCATATTCTCAAGACCAACAAGGCAATTATAGCTCAACCTTAACGGCTAACGTCGATCAAGGACGTCCTTTAAAATACCTTGGTTCATTGTTTTTGGTTTTTGGTGCCATTTGGCATTATTTTTTAAACCGTAAACGTTGGAAGAAGAAGGCAGATCTAATTGCCACTAAGGACGATACAACTTTCAATAAAATGAATACGGAGAGCGCCAATGCATAAGTTAATCTTCATTATTTCCGTTTTATTTTCTTCAACCTTATTTGCCCAAGAACCCTACTTTTGCTCTAGTGAGCTCGGGAAAATTCCTATTCAGCAAGGTGGTCGAGTAAAACCTCTTTACGTTCATGCTAATGAAACTATCAAATATGTTACAGGAGAAAAGAAGATAGGTGATTACGACGCCGTAACAGCTTTTTGCCTACTCTCACTTCAAGGAATGGGTCTAGAAAACTCATTAACTCCGACCGCTAAAGTTGAACACGTTGATCTTAAGAAATTTCTAGGAATGCAACCAAGCGATCACACTTATTCATTAAAAGAACTCTCCAATCAAATTCAAGACATTCGCTTAGAATGGAGACAGGCCGAAAAAGATAGCTCTTATCAAAAATCACTTAGCGCTGTCTTAGGCCAAGTTCAGCTCTATAACGATATTATCGCTGGCAATAACTGGATGATTGCTGAGCCCGCAGCTGATGGCGCCAGCTGGTTTCCTTTAGTTGCTTTTTTAACTGAAACTAAGGTCGCGGCAAAAAAAGCTTCTGGCAGCCTTACTCCCTTTAAAGATTTACTTTTTGAGTCTGCTACTTTTTATTCAAGCAAAGTTTCAGATCAGTACACTCTAGAATATCATTTTGCTAAAGCTCACCTTCCTGGCTGGGCCATGCTCCTTTCTCTGTTAGGCCTTGCTTCACTTGTCCTATTTAAACGTTTTAATATCGCCCTTATTTTTGCTTTAAGTGCCATTGGTGTTGAAACAGCACTTATTGTCTTTAGAATCATTATTTCAGGACGTGCACCTGTTACAAATATGTACGAGACTGTTTTATTTTCAGGCTGGGGGGCTCTACTTCTAGGTCTTATTATAGGTCATCTCAAAAAAGAGAAAGCCTTCGTTTACGTAGGACTTGCCTATAACACCATGACGATGATGATGATGAACTTTGCCACAGGTATGCTTTCTGATCGTATTAGTCCCCTTGTCCCTGTTCTTCGTGACAACTTCTGGTTATCTACTCATGTGACTTCTATCATTATCTCCTATGGTGCTCTTGCACTATCTTGGGTTTTGGCCAATACCGTTTTAATTAAAAGAAGTTTTGGTGGCGGTATCAACGCTGAAGATGAGCGATACTTCGCTGATCTGATCTACACTTGTATGAAATGGGGAACTGTCCTTCTTGCCGGCGGGGTTATACTCGGTGGTGTTTGGGCCGACTATTCTTGGGGTCGTTTTTGGGGCTGGGATCCAAAAGAGACTTGGTCACTCATTGTTCTTATGATTTATATGGCGATTCTTCATGGCCGTTACACGGCTTGGATTCCACCGAAGCGCTTTGCTACTCTAGTCGCTGGTGCTTTTATGAGCGTGATGATGGCATGGTTTGGTGTGAATTACATCCTTGCTAGTGGCTTGCATTCATATGGATTCAGCGAAGGTGGCGCGATTTTTTTAGGATCATTTTTCTTAATTCAAATTTCATTAATTTTAATAACAGGTCTTAAGAAGAATAAACTACAAAGAAGTTAGTCGTTAAAGAACTGAGGCCATACTTCAAAGTATGGTCTTGGATAATCACCAGCACCAAAGACAAATGGATCAATACTCGTAAAGTTAGCCGCAAAAAAGACTGGATCATTTTGAAGTTGTGTCAGAGTCGTTTGCGTTAACCCTGTTCTGACAGTGTCAGATCCAACCATTACAAGATTACTACCAACACCAGTAATATTATCAGCAGGAGAAAGGGTTGCTGCTCCCGCTAGAGAAGATGGGTCATACCATGAATTTTTAATCGTCGCACCAAGAACGATACTGCCAGCAAAGCCACTTCCAATAGTTCCTGCTGTAACAGAAGCTGTAGAATAACTCCCATCAATAACAGTCGCCGCTAAGCTCATACTACCAACAAAGCCACCAACATTTGTACTTCCAGAGACATCTCCCTTAGAAACAGCTTCAGCAATTCTCCCATCATAATGATTACCAACGATTCCACCGACATTTGTTGAACCTGAAACCGTTGAATTAGATATCATTTTTCGTACTTCTAAATGTTCAGCGCTAAACTCTCCAAAAATTCCACCTGTAGGAGTCGAAGCATTAACAGAAGTAACAGTATTATTAATTGATTTTAAAGACTCTACTCGACCTTGGTTTGTAGGAGCGGTAGCAGAGGTGCTAGTAAACATACCAAACAACCCACCAATACCACTACTTGCTGCTGAAGCATCAACAACGGAATTAGAAACGATCACATTTCGAAGAACAGTTCCGTTATTATTTTGATCACTATAGCCAATTAGTCCGCCAACAAAGCCAGTCGTAGCTGAAACATCAGCACCATCAACGACAATATTATGTATTTTTATAGCAAAAGATTGATTATCTACATCAGATGCACCACCTGCAACTCTGTCTTCTACTTTACCAACAAGAGAGCCTACAGCAGCTGTAGTACAATTAAAGGTATTATCATAAAGATAAAGATATCCATCATTGGGATCAGTATTGACACCAACGTCTCTAGCAAAATTAGCGGCAGCGATTACGGTAGACATTTGACCGATAACGCCAAAAGCTCCGATGGTACAACTCGTATCTAAGATATTGCTAATAGAAAAATTGTTACCTGAGAGATTTCCCCAAAATGGATTAGTAAATGATCCAATAGGATTAAAAGTCATTGAAGTGAAATCTAAATCTGAAACAAGCTTAAACGCTTTTCCCATAAAATTAGGTTTATCATCAATGGCATTCCAAGCATCCTCAGTTGAAATAAGATAGGGATCACTTCTAGTACCTAGTCCAGAGTTAGCAAATAAAACATAAGGCTCTTCAATAATGAGTTCTTTAACTCCAGACGAGGTGATATTGGTCCATACTGAAGCAGAAAAACCAGCTGTATTTAATGTTGAACTATCTTGTATCGTTCCTTGTGATGCAGTTGTAGCGTTCGGACTAGAAGCAACTGTAGTAAAAATATTTGTAGCACTTGCAGTTGTAGGTGTTCCTGTTGCATAACTTCCCTTACTTGCAGTTCCTACAGTATAAATTCGTATTAAATTTGCAGCTGTTGCATCTGAGGTAATTAAGGCGTCATTACCTGATGTATCTCCGTAGACATCGCCCTTAAAATAAGCATCAGTCACACTAAATGTTCCAGTAGAGTCACCATATAAGCCACCGACGGTATGAGCGGCCACAGTCGTTGTAAGCGAAATATTATCTCCAAACACCGAGTTTATAACAGCATCTTGCCCAACCGCGATGAGTCCACCAATGGTTGTACCGGATCCTGTTGATTCTATATCTAAATCTCTAACCCATGATTCAGTTACGGTGTGAATCGCACCTGCACCACCTAAACTACCAACTAGCCCTGCGCACTTATCAACGCATACTACATAACCACTACCTACTGGTCCGATATAACGACTTCGCTCAAGATTTAAGACATTACCTGCCGAGCCTTGTGCTTCTCCAACAATGCCACCAACTTTAGTATCTCCCTCAATAATATCAACTGAAGATAGGACATCTTTAATTGTCACAGAAGCTGCGGTTGTTGGGATAGGATCAGCAAAGCCAACAGCGCCACCAACGGCACTTGATGCAGTATAAATCTCTGAGTCTATAATACGAGCTGATTTTAGTTGTGAACCATTAGCGACACAGCCTGCGATTCCACCGATGTTATTTCGAGAGGCTCCACCAGAAGATGTAACCGCATCTCCAATATAGAGATCTGTAACAGAGATATTTTCAACGCTTGCACCATTCTTTGAAGTTCCAAAAACTCCACCAACACATGCACCTGTCGAATTATCAAAAGTAAGCTCAACATAATCAACAGTGATGTCATTCACTCTAGAGTTAGTGCCATCAATCAGACCTATAATAGCGCCAAAATCTTTGTACCCAACGGCATCTAAAGTTATTGCTTCAGCAGTAATATTTCGTACTCCAGCATTTGGAGCAGTGTTATTTACATAACCAACAAGGGCTCCAACTTGAGCGCCTGCACTTGTTCCGTTTAGCGTAATATTAATATCAAACAGATCAATATTCTCAATAACACCGCCACCACTTAATGTGCCGGCTAAAACTCCCACGCTACCTCTATCACTTGTGACGTCAAGGTCAGCGCCTTCAATATTTAGATTACTGACTCTGCCTGAAATATCAGCAAACATACCAAAACCAGAAAAGGCTGAGTCATCCATATCTAAGTCATAAACCGTATGGCCTCGACCATCAAAAGATCCAGTAAATGGACTAGAGATAATTGGCGCTGTAATTGGTCCGACACCTAAATAATCAAGATCACTATCTAAGAAATAATTACCCGTTAAATCATTGCTCTGAATCCATGAAAACTGGGTAGGATTACACAGAATATAATCAGGACCTAAACCACCACCATCTATATCAAATGGTGCTGCGCCTAAAGCGAAGCTTCCTTCGCATACAGGATTATGAACATATAAGACATTAAAAGTAGTATATCCTGACACTTCATTATCAAGCTCAAGTGAACGTGTTCCAACACCTGCTAGTGGATTATTAATTGTTGTGACTTGAGGGTTTTGAGTACAACCTGCATCTTCATAGATAGTCAGTTTTATCATCGGCTCATTAAAACCAATGGGAAAAAACATTGGAATACGAAGATTTGTACTTGCAGCATACAAGAATTCATCAGAAGCTGTAGTTTCAGTATTACAAGCACTCACAAGCCCTTGACTATAATTTGCACCTGGAAGCTTTTGAGGAAGTTCAACTGTAAAAGAAGTTCCGACTGAATTCTTGCATTGGCCGTTATCAATACGACCTCTTTTCTCGTCAAGTAAGGCACAAGTGGCAGGTAGAAACTTCTTTGGCTCACCTGTAACTTCTTTTGATTTATCATCTCCAAAGAACTGAGCAAAACAATTAGCCTTTGATAAAGTCATGGCCACCGTTTGATCGCCGCCAAGAAGATTAACTTCATTTAATCCACAGCGAGTTTGACCTGACATAATTTCATTGGCATCGTTGCCATCCCAAGTCACAGCGGCAAAACGCCACATACCATTAGGAAGCTCTAGGTCTTGAGAATAAGGGAGTTTGATAGCAAAACTATCGCTACCTCCACTAAGTTGACGACCATAAATCATTGTTCCACCTGACTGACCAGCGATAGAATCAATCAAACCACCTAAAACAAGACTGGTTTTAGTTGATGATTTCTTACCTCCACACGCAACGACGGTGAACAGTAAAAAGAGATGAATAAGGATTACAGGTAGTTTCATCACAGACTCTTATCGGTGGTTATCAACTTATGTTTATAATAGAAGTAATAAATAATATGAACCGTAACCCTGTAATTTTGATCACTTACAAGACTAAATAGAATCATCATTATGAAAAAATGCCCAAATCATATGGCATTTAGACACAAAAAAAGACCCAATAAATTGGGCCTTTTTAAAAAGAAAGTTAAGTTTTCTTAACGATTATTGAAATACAGAATCAAATGGATTCAATGCTTGCATGGCCATGGCCTTAGCTGCGCGTGGATCGCCTTTTGACTCAAATGTAGCGTACATCGCACCTTCAGTTAGAGATTGTTGCTCATAAAAAGACTTAATAAAACTATGAGCAAAGTCTTTGATGAATGATGGAAGTGGAACAAAAGAAAGGCCAAGATTAGCAAGCTGAAGTACAACTCTTTGTCTCATGACTTTCTTGGGAGCATCAAGATTTAGTGCAATTGATGGTTTGCCATCAAATGTATGTGTGCCGTTAAATTTATTAACAATAACAACGTCACCTTTATAAGTCGCATACTGGAAAGCATAGTTTACACGATCACCAATCTTATCAAACTTTGGCTCGTACTTATAAAGACGATCATTGGCACTTCTAACACTGGCATAAAACTTATTCACACCATACTTATCCCAATCAGCTGCAGCTGCATTACTCTCCCAAATGGCATACCAAGGAATTCTTGCTTCATGAATTGAAGAGAAAACTTTGTTAGCTTCTTCGTGAGTCATACCAAGCTCTTCTGCTTTAAACTCTTCAACATAATATAAAAGCATATTTTGGTGATACGTACGTGAGGCACGAATTAGACGCTCAGACTCTTTTAAAACAAATAAAGCTGTATTTAAAAGTGGAACTGTTGCAAGGCGCTTTCTAGCGAAATCAAGAGCGAAAACTAATGCTTGATGTGTTGCTGTTTTCTTCCAAAAGAATTTTGGATCATCAACACGAGCAACCACTGTAGGGTCTAAAAATCTCATAGCATCTTGGATGCGACCTTCAAATGTTTTCATCACTTCTTTAAAGTCTTTGTGTTCAAAAACTCCATCGATATCTAGAGCACCTAACTCATTAACTGAATCAAGTAGCATCTTTCTGGTTGTACTTAGTTCATCACCTTCTTGCCAAAGCTCGCCACCAAAAAGGTGATCAAGTTCAGCCTGGTAAGCTTCTATGCCTTTGCTTTGAAGTTTTACTTGTTCAGATAAAAGGTGTTGTTTAATAAACCTAATATAAGGCTTGATACTAAATTTAAAGCTTAAGCTTTGATCATGAACGGTTACAAGATTTCCCTCTAAATCTTTAACCAGTTTAAATCTGCTATTAAAACCATCTAAGCTTTGAGCTGAGACAGAAAACGAAATCAGCGCTGTAAGCGCGAGCGACAGTCGTAACATTGGTTCCTCCGTGAACTAATTGAATCGATATGTACTTAATCAGTGTAACCGCAAAATTGAAAAGAAAGGCCTATGTCAGAAAGTCAAAGATTGACCAAGCGATTTGTTCAAGATTCTTAGCGTAATATGCAATCAAGCTGTACCTAAATAGCTTTCCCGCGGTCATTACGCCTAAAGTAAGTAAGGTGTTTGCTTTGCAAAGTCCAAGAATAAGAAGAATAAGATCACCTATAATTGGAAGAAAAGAAAAAAAAGCACTCCACCAACCAAAAGATTCAACTTTATCTTTATATTTTTCGATCTCTTTAGGTTTGATTCTTAAGTATCGTTCAATCTTGGCGTACTCCCCAAGTCGACCTATATAATAAACACTAGCACCACCCAAGGAGTTCCCGATCGTGGCAATAATCACAAGAGAAAGGACTGAATATTTTTGGGTAATAAGATAAAGAAGTGCCGCTTCAGAAGATGCAGGAAAAATTGATCCCGCTAATAAGGATGACAAGAAAAGAGAGAGCTCAGCCATTGATGATCAATGCAATAGAATCCCAAAGATCATTTCTACGTTTTAAACTTTCAACACCTACTTCGAAAGACTCATCTAAAAGCTTTTGATCGTTATGTGTTAATTCGGATAGCAAAGACATTGCTAGCGGGCCATGTTCATCGCCATCAAGGTCAATATGTCTTTTAAGATAATAATTTAATCTTGAACAAGGCAGCTTTGCTGATTCAAGTTCTTGGATAATTCCACTAAACATTGAAGGAATAAGATCTTCACGACCAAAGAAAAAAGCCCCTGCAACTTGATGAACAGGGGCGTGAACTGCAAGCTCAAGATTATAACTTACAAATGGTTTTACATGGGACGGAAGTAAATCTAGATCAAGAGTTGCAATAAACTCACGAATAGGATTGGTATTAGCACCAACCTCATCCATCGCTTCCAGGTACATAGAAAAGTGATCGATTGCCTGACCATCGATATCTAAATCACTTTCTTCACCGAGAACAATTTCATTAATAAAGCGAACGGATGATTTAGAGTACGAAGAGGGTCTCCATGGAACATCAACGCAACTAATTTCTCTTTGTAGAGACTTTAAAAGACTCATAAAATCCCATACGGCATAGACATGAGATTCCATAAATAAACGAAGCTGTTCAATCGTTTTAAGTTTTGAAAACAATGGATGATGAGATAACGCATTTTTGCATAGCGTTATTTTATCCGGCACTACTAAATTATTCATACTTTTTTATAACTAAAATGGGGCAAACTGTCATGTTGAATAAAATGAAAGAGTTAGACGAATGCTACTCCTCTTCATCACTAGTATCTCCACTCGCCTCTTTGGCCAAAGCCTCTTCTATCTCTTTTTGAATTCTTTCATTCAACGCTTTAAAGTCACTTACTTCTTTATCTCGTTTTTCAGTAAGTGGGCTAAAGAAGACTTCATTAATGTGTCGTCTAATATTCTTTTTATCTTCTTCACCAACAGAATGTATTAATGCACGGTAGATTTTCTTTCCACCTTCGCCGTCTTTACAGGGTTTACCATCAGGCTGGGCAATAAGACGAATGGACATATCGATTGGGAAATTAAGACGGTAGGTTTTAAGCTCGAGTCTAGCATCACACGATAATTCAACTTCACTTTCATTAAGACTTAAAATAACAACATCATAGGAAGTTGAAATATAAGACATCTCATGAGTTTTACTAATATAGAATTTGGGTTGATCAAATGAAGCCGGCGTTAGCGCCCTATACTTCATAGGATCTTTTGCTTTTAAGGCCTTAATTTTTTCGTTAAGTTTTTTATCATTTCTTTCTTTTTCATTTTTTTCAAAAGACTCACTTAATTGAATTAAAACATTCATATCCATTAAGCCTGGTTTGACCAACGTTAATGGGTACTGAAACTGAGCTTGAATTTCTTTTGAGTCTTTATTAGGACAATTAAAAATAATGATAAGCGGATGATAACCTGTTGAAGACTTTATATACTCATAGATCATTTTAAGTTGTTCTTCTGAGTGAATTGTTTCTTCATCCACTCTTTCTTTATAAGCTTCTTGTTCTTCAGGAGTTAGTGCAAGGAGATCGACCGTGAGATACTGAAAGGCTATAATTGAAGGTCTTACTTTTCTAATCTCAGGAACTTGCTCTTTAAGAAAGGTTTGAGTTCTAATCGCAAAAGGATAAGAGTCTAAAGGCTGCTCAATTTGCTTAAGAACATATAATGATCTATCGACGATCATTAATTTTGTCGTCTTAGGTGCAGAGTCGATAGTATTCTTTTTAACCCAATCTTTTACTTTCTTTTTTGTATGGTTCAAAAGGTCTTGAGCTTCTCTTTCTTTAAAAGATCTCTCAGCAACTATTTTCTTTTCTATTTTACGTTTTTCTTCATCTGTTTTTGCTTCTTCGAGCATAATTTCAAGATTCGTCAGATCAGGCTCTTGGGCATCAACGAACATAAAGTCTAAGTCATAACTATATCTTGAATCATAATAAAGGTTGATTTGATCAACTGCTGAAACTTTATATTGCTTCGATGGAACAATTGAATAAGGAATTGAGCTTTGAATTTCTATTTCCTGGCCTACTTCTAGTGATAGATTACCCTCAGCATGAAGACCTTTTTCAGTGATATAACCAATTCTAAAATCATCAAAAATCTTTTCTTCTTGACTTAATTTTCCTTTGGCAAAAACAGGAGGCTTAGCTTGCTTATCATCCATAAGCATAATCGCATCGTAGATAACATCATGATACTCACCACACTTAACATGAACCAAATCGGCTCCAGCAGCAAGACAACCTCTAACTTCACTTTTTTTATCGACCAGACCAATCAGAGGTATATCACTCAATGCATTTTCACGTTTAATCATACGTGCTAGTTGAATTTGTTCCTTTAAGTTCGCTGCAAAATCGACATAAATGATAGAAGGTTTTTCAACTAAGACGGTTAGAAAGACATCGGTGTATTTTCGATCTGTGGCAATATTCTCTTTTTTAAAAACAAAACCAATGGCGCCATAAGATTGCTGGATACGTTTTTGAATGACTTCCCAGTACCCAATATCTGAGCCAAGATAGAAAATTGATTTTACACCAGCGGCCACTTTTAACCCCTTTGGACTATTATATCATCAAAATAGTGCCCAAAATGGGGTTTAAACTTCGAAATCATCATAAGTTAGACCGAATTTCTCATCATTTTCTTTCGTAATAAAGCGTCTAACAAAATATTGACCAGATCGTATAGTTGTCAAAAGACCAAAGCCTTCAAGATGTTTAAGTGATTGGTAAAATTCATCGATAGAAATTTTTAAAATTTTAGAAACTTCGATAATAGAGAACATTGGCGAAATACCGTAAACCCTATAGAGATTAGGCTGACACCATATTTTTCTGTAGAGAAACATGAGAAGAGAAATATCTATTCGAGATAATTTATTATTAATAATAATTTCATCAAAAAAAACGTCTGGTATTTCGGAAAAACTAGCAGTCGACTTATTACGAATGGGTTTTGCGACCTCAGTCTTATCTGAGCCCTCACCCTTTTTGGGCTGATGACCAGCAATGATTGTATGAATATCCATTTTAACCTCATGACTTATGTCAAAGTTACTTCAATGATAATGGATAATACGCGAAGCATGCAACTATCATTTATTTAGGAGAAAATTTCCCTAAATAACGACTAGGTCGACTAAGTTGATCAGCTATTGAGGTGACAATGTAATTTATAGAGGCTTCGTTGGTTGGGTTGAACATTTTCTTTAGCTTGATTATTAGCAAAGAGGTCTTTGCCATCTAACTCTCTACTAAAATATGATCGCCATGATTGAAATCTCTTCTGTTCATCAAACTGAATGCAAAGACTGCTTTCTTCCTCAACAGTCCATGAGTCAAAGTGTTTATGAAATTCAACGCAATCCAGGAAATCTTGATGATTCAATTTTTGAGACCAAGAAAGTTTTGTGAGTTCTGCTATTTTCTCATCCCAATTAATGGCCACAATCTTATTAAACAATTCTTTTCCCACTAAATAGTGTTTAGCTCTACCTCTTCGAAGTTTTAAAAAACGCTCTAGCTTTCCAAGGTCAGATAAGTTCCATTTCGTTTTCCATACAGAATGCAATAAAATTTGATCGGCCGTAAGAAATGTTTGAGGTAAATCATTTTTTTGAAGAAACTTTATTTCTAGCCAACTTTCAGGAAAAGAAACTTGGTGTTCTTCAATTGAGTCAAAAAACTTACGCATAAAAGGAAAGAAACCAGCTTTCATTGATTCATATAAAAGATAATGATCAGTCGTTAAAGACAAGTTCATTTTCTTCATAAGCTCGTTTAATTTGGATGAACGCTTTAAGTTAAATAAAATCTCAAATCTTATCGTTCTTAGGTACCTGACTGGATCAAAAGCAAAGTCTTCTGTGCAAAATGTAGAAACTCTATTTTTAAGATCAGACAATCCATCAAATGGATCGACTAAATTCCACTTAGAATTATTAAATTCAACTCCTATGGCATTAATAGTTAAATCTCGTCGCGCAAACGATTGTGTATATGAAAAATGATGATCTAATTTAATTTCAACATCTTTATGAGACAATGGATGGCCATGAATTTGATCAACAAGAACATTAAAATCCTCTGTTCTTGGAAGTGAAAATTCTAATTGATAATCTTCATTAATCTGAGAACGAAAAACACCAAACCCAAGAGCTTGAACGTTCGGTAATAGTTCTTGAATTTTAGATTCGAGGTCTTTGCCTTTGTTGTCTATAAAGCGTATCTCAAAATCCCAATCCAAAAGTTTTTTACTATCGTTGAAAAAATCTCGAACAATTCCACCAACAACCGTGCAGTTAATCCCATTATCCCAAAGCTTTTGACAGATAATATTAATCTCAGGTGGAACGACTTCATGGAATGAGTTTATTGATTTCATAAGTCCATATTAAATGGATTTTTGACTTTAGTCAGCCGCTGCAAAGTTGTCTTAATCCGTTTAAGGTTATTTGCATCTTTATGGTACACTATATAGAACTTCCCATTACCAATCTCTGCTCTTTTTCCAAGAGTTCTAAGCTTATCCTTATACCAAGAGCGATTAAAAACATGATTTGGGACAACGGCGATTCCCAGCCCATCCATTACAGCATGAAGCATATTACCATGAGAATTAACGATAAACTTTGTATTGATTGATTTTGGAGTTGTTCCAAAGCGTTCACGACACCATTTTAGAAATAATGTATCTTCTTGCTCAAATAATATTGTAGGGTAAGAAGCTAATTCATCAAGTTTTGTTTTATCTGTTATACCTTCGAATTCTTTTGTATTTGGTAAAACGAGAACAGAGCGCTCTTCAGATAAAAAGACTTTTTCACCAACATTAGGAACTTCATCCTCGGGTAAAATTAAAAGGTCTAGCCTCATCGCCTCAAAATCTTTGACGAGATCTTCTTGAAATCCAAGAGAAATTGAAACAATTAGCTCTGGATGCTCTTTGGCAAACTCTAAGAGTTCTGGAGCTAACCAGGATTTTCCTATACCAGTTAACGTACCGATACGAACCTTACCCGACATCTCGTTTTTTTCATGATTAATTTCATCTAACGTATCTTGAAGTTGGCCTAAGTAGTTTTGTGCCAACTTATGAAGTTTTTCTCCTTCAGGAGTTAGAATAACTTGTTTTCCTGTTCTTTTAAAAAGCTTTACTTCAATTTTATTTTCTAGATTTTTAATACTTTGAGATATCGCCGATTGCGTGACACTAAGATCATCAGCTGCCTTAGAAAAACTTTTAGCTCTTGCAACGGCAACCAAGGTTTGTAGCTGAGATGTTTCGATCAAGGTAGACTCCAAATAGATATCATTGAATTAGTAGGACTAATATCAGAAGGTTTTCTATAAGTGAAGACTACTTATAAAAAAGCCCCGCATAAAGCGGGGCTCATTGAAACTTTTAATTTAAATCTAAAATTAATCGTCAGATGCAAGCTTCTCTTTACGATCGGCCAAAACCTTCTCTTGAACGTTTGAAGGACAGTCAGCATATTTCGCAAATTCCATTGTGTATGTTGCTTTACCAGCAGACATAGAACGAAGGTCATTTGAGTAACCGAACATTTCAGAAAGTGGAACTTCAGCAACGATAACAATCTCACCACCTGGCTCAGTTTCTGAACCTTGGATAGCACCACGACGAGAAGATAGATCTCCAATAACTGGACCTTGATACTCATCAGGAGTTGTTACTTCAACTTTCATGATTGGCTCAAGAAGAACTGGGTTAGCAGCCTTAATCGCTTTTCTCATCGCTTGTCTTGCAGCAATACGGAAGGCCATATCAGACGAGTCAACGTCGTGATACTTACCGTCTTGAAGGAAAACTTCACAGTTAATAACTGGGAAAGCGGCCAATGGTCCTTTGTCCATAACGTCTTGGAAACCTTTTTCACAGGCACCAATAAATTCGTTAGGAATAGATCCACCTTTAATCTGGTTGTTAAACTTAAACACCTGATCTTCAGATGCTTTGTCCTCTTCTTTAAGAGGCTTAAGCATACCGATAACAGCACCAAACTGACCTGAACCACCCGTTTGTTTTTTGTGAGTGTAATCAAATTTAGTTTCAGGAGCACGAATTGTTTCACGGTAGTTAACCTGTGGAGCTCCTACTTGTACTGAACAACCATATTCACGCTTTAAACGTTCAACGTAAATTTCAAGGTGAAGCTCACCCATACCAGCAATACGCGTTTCACCAGATTCTTCATCTGTGAAAACGTGGAAAGTTGGATCTTCTTTCATAAAGCGTTGAAGACCTTTTGAAAGTTTCGCTTGGTCGTTCTTATCTTTAACAGAGATTGAAAGTTCAATAACCGCAACAGGAACGTGCATCCCTTCGCAAGAAAGGTTTGTGTACTTGTCGTCACCAACAAAAGTATCACCTGAAGCACAGTCAACACCGATAAGTGCAACAATATCACCTGCGTGACATTCTTCGATATTTTCACGATCGTTTGAGTTCATACGAACGATACGACCAACGCGCACTTTTTTCTTGGTACGAGTATTATAAATCGTATCACCTTTATTTAGGCGACCTTGATAAATACGAATATAAGTCAGCTGACCGAATTGCTCGTCAGTGATTTTAAACGCCATACATACAAGTGGCTTTTCTGGATCTGGCTCAAGAGCCACTTTCTCGCCATTGTCATCATTGATCGCTGTTGCTTTTTCACACTCAAGTGGAGAAGGAAGATAACGTGCAACTGCTTCAAGAAGTGTCTGAACACCTTTGTTTTTAAAAGCAGAACCCATGTAAACAGGAGTTAATTTAAGAGAAAGAACACCAATTTTAATACACTTATGTAGCTCTTCTTCGTTTGGCTCATTTCCTTCAAGGTAGTTTTCCATGATGGCGTCATCAAACTCAGCAACTTTATCAATCATTTCTGCGCGAAGCTCTTCTACTTTTTCAACTAGATCAGCTGGACAATCTTCGATACGTACTTTCTCTCCGTTGTCGCCATCAAAATAATAAGCTTTACGAGTGATAAGATCGACAACACCTTTAAACTCATCTTCTGCACCGATCGGACATTGCATAAGAACTGCATTGTGACCAAGTTTTTCGATAAGAGCATCACGACCTTTGAAAGCGTTTGCACCCATACGGTCCATCTTGTTTAAGAAAGATAGACGAGGAACTCTATAACGCTTCATCTGACGGTCAACAGTGATTGACTGAGACTGAACACCAGCAACAGAACAAAGAACTAGAATCGCACCATCAAGAACTCGAAGAGAACGCTCAACTTCAACAGTGAAGTCAACGTGGCCTGGAGTATCGATAATATTAATACGTGTATCTTTGTCGATACCTTTTGCGAATGTTGTGCCTTTATTTTCAAGACCACGCCAAAACACAGTCGTTGCAGCAGAAGTGATCGTAATCCCCTTCTCTTTTTCCAACTCCATATGGTCCATCTTAGCGCCGTCGCCGCCGCCACGAACGTCTTCAATTTTATGAATAGTTCCGCAGTAATAAAGAATACGTTCAGTTAGGGTTGTCTTCCCTGAGTCAATATGGGCTGAGATCCCAATATTTCTTGTTTTGGCCATTAATTTCATGGTCTAGTGCTCCGGATTCTGAGGGCTTAAATTTAGCCCGCATCTTATTGAATACTTACTTTCGCGTCAATATTAAGAAGAATGAAAAATAGCATTTTACTTTTGTGCGTCAATCCATTAAAAATTCGTCTATATGCGACAGGATATTAGCAAACAAGAACTCTACGAAGCCGTTAAGGCCCTGATTGAAACTCCTCAAAAGCACGTCCATTTGGACCAACACAAGCTTTATACGCTGTTTAGCATTGCTTTTCAGTACTTACTCTTTAAAAGCACTAAAGAGCCTGGAGCTTATATTATTCGCGTTGAGGACAGCCTGTTGGCCGAAAAGTTGGCTAGAAAATCAAAAGATGCCAGTACAAGAAAATTCCTTCAATCCCTTATGCTCCCTAGGAAGTTCACTTTTGGAAGATCAACTTTCTATTTAGACTTCTTTCACGTCTCAAGTTGGAACCTTACTAAAGATATCCCACCGGCAAAGCTAAAAGCTGCCTTAGTGGTAAAGAATACTTCTGAAAAGCTAATGGAAGAGATCATGGAAGATGATGATGCTCCAAATGAGCTTGCCCTTTTTCCTGAGGGCTATTGGTATACTTCTCTACAAGATGCATCACCTAAAACCCTTCTGATTGCCTTTGAGAAGGAATTTGATGACACCCACCCTATTCGCTTTGACTTCATCAAAAAAGAGCGTGAAAAGTCTTTAGCAGGCGTTAAAATGTCTTCTGAAATTACTTTTGATGATATCGACGAATAATCTTTAAATTAAAATAAGAAATGAAACCTTTAATTAAAAAAGGTGGCCTTGCTAGCAAATGTTTCTAAAAGATATGTATGTGTGTAGTGGTTCGAAAAGCATCCATTCGGACGACTTTATGTGAGGTTGGCGTGATACGGAACCTTTTAAAGGGTTCGTAATGATTAGAAGTACACGCTAGCAAGGCCATCAAGGTCTTGTTGCCAACCAGTTACCAATACACATTGCAGACCTCGTGCCAAATATCTGACTCGTATAGTCGGTAGTAACTACAGACACATAACGCATCGCATATAAAATCAAAATGACACTTCTGAAATAACTGGGTCCAACTAGACACCAAAGCTAGTGGCAAAATAGACTTCGAATCATCAATGATTAAAAACTAGAAAACTGACCGTAGTATTTATCTAAGATTTTTTTATAAAGACCATTGGATTTAATCTTTTTTAAACCTGAATTAAATTGATCTCTAAGTTTTGCAGTTTTAAAACCCAATGTTCTAGGGCTTTGAATAACTTTCAAACATACCAAATCGGATACTAAATACTGAGCCTCAAAATATTTCTTTGCATAGTAAGACAAAACTAAAGCATCAGATAAAACGATATCTGCTCTGTGGCTTACGGCGTGATAAGCAAGCGTTCTTTGATTCGTCACTTCATTATAGTTTTTATTTTTGAAATCATAAGAACCAAAAATTTTTTGATAAATAAATTGAGCACGTTGATGACCTAAAATTTTTAATTTATTAAGATTTTTGAGCCATGATTCTTTAATGGATGAGCGACCAATAACACAATTTTTATAATTGATAATTGGCTCAGATTCAAAAATCGCTCCACCGCTATTCATAAATGCAATATTAAGACCGGCATCAATACCTGGTTTAACGAATTGAACGACAATTCGATTGTTGGTCATATACTGCCAACTTGTTTTGATTGAAAATTCATTAAAAGCAGCATCAACAATCTCGACTTGTAGTCCAGGTAAATTCCATTGAGGCTGTTCACTTGCCATGACGTAGGGAGGAATCGAATCACTCGCCAAAATGACTACTGGTTCAGATGCTTGAAGGTTAAAAGATAATAGGAAAAAAGCAATGAACCACATAAATTATTGTACTCTTTAATTTTTAGAAAGCTGCATAATTTCTTCAACCACTTCAGGATTAAGCAGTGTAGAGATATCTCCCAACTGATCAAATTCACCAGCTGCTATCTTTCTTAAAATTCTTCTCATAATCTTGCCAGATCTTGTTTTGGGAAGACCTGGTACAATTAAAAGACGATCTGGTTTAGCGATTGGTCCAATCATCTTATTGACCCATTGATTAGCCTCAACAACGAGTGTGTCGTGATCAATTGCTTTATCTAAAATTACAAAAGCGTAAATGCCTTGTCCTTTAATATCATGAGGAAATCCAACAACAGCACTTTCTACAATTTTAGGATGTTGATTTAAAGCATCTTCAACTTCTGCTGTTCCAATTCTGTGGCCTGAAACGTTGATCACATCATCGACTCGACCTGTGATTCGATAATTACCCATGTCATCTCTTTTAGCACCATCTCCAGTAAAATATTTTCCAGGGTAAGTGCTAAAATATGTCTGTCTATAGCGCTCGTGATCGCCCCAAATCGTACGGGCCATGCCAGGCCAAGGTTTAGTCAGACATAGATTTCCTGAAGCAGGATTTCCCGAAATCTCCACTCCCTTTTCATCAACAAGCATTGGCACGACGCCAGGCAGAGGATTTGTCGCAAAACTAGGGATAGTTATTGTTTGTCCGGCTATAGGTGAAATCATAATTCCACCAGTTTCTGTTTGCCACCAAGTATCAACGATAGGGCATTTCTTTTTTCCAACATTGTCATTATACCAATGCCAAGCTTCTTCATTAATTGGCTCCCCTACACTTCCAAGAACTTTTAACGAAGAAAGATCATGTTTTTTAACATGTTCAATCCCACAAGCTTCAAGCGCTCGAATCGCTGTTGGCGCGGTATAAAAATGAGTCACCTTTAATCTTTCAACTTCATACCAAAACCTAGAAGCATCAGGATATGTCGGAACACCTTCAAACATTACTGTTGTATGTCCATTAAGAAGTGGTCCATATGTTAAATAGGTGTGACCTGTAATCCATCCGATGTCCGCTGTACACCAATAAACTGAATTTTCATCTGTTTGGAAAACTTGTCGATATGTCTCTCCGGCCCAGACCATATAACCAGCGGTTGTATGTAAAAGTCCTTTAGGTTTTCCAGTTGAACCGGAAGTATAAAGAATAAAAAGTGGATCTTCCGAATCAACCTGCTCAGCCTCAACAGTTGAGGTCGAAAATTCTTTTTGAAGTTCATGCCACCAAAAATCTCGCCCCTCTTTCATTGTCACTTGATCATTTGTTCTCTTAACTACAATCATCGTCTCAACACAAGCCGCCTCTTGAAGTGCTTCATCAGCTACACTTTTTAATTGAATAGTTTTAGCTCCTCTATAGGCGCCATCATTAGTGACAAGAAGCTTCGCCTCACAGTCATTTAGTCTGCCTGCTAAACTTGTAGCAGAAAAACCACCAAACACGACGGAGTGAACAGCTCCAATGCGAGTACAAGCCAAAATACCAACAAGAAGCTCAGGAACCATGCCCATATAAAAACAAACACGATCACCTTTTTTAATATTTTTAGATTTTAAAATCGCTGAAAATGTATTCACGCGATCATAAAGGTCTTGGTAAGTTATATGAATCGGCTCTTTTGTATGATCGTTATCGATCCATGTCACAGCGGTTTTATTGCCAGACTTTTTTAAGTGTCGATCAATACAATTATAAGAAAGATTTGTCTTAGCACCTTCAAACCATTTGATATTTAAATCTTTAAAATTACCTGAGGTGATCGAATCCCATGATTTAAACCAATGGTAATTAGACGCAGACTCAGTCCAAAAAGAGTTGGTATCGTTCATGGAACTGTCATACAGCGAGTGGTAATCATTTAATGATTTAATCGTGTTCTTCATATGAATCTCCTAAAGGAAATATGATAACGCCTACGAAATGACACCGCAAATTAGGCGCGCTTTGACTTAACCCAAAGCGTTTTAGTCACCACAGCAATTTGTTGATTCATATCATCGAAAATAGTGACATCAATCTGTGGTTCTACCTTTGTATTTTTAATGGCATCTTGCTTTATTAATTCAATCTGTTCAGGTGAAAGTTCAAAAGTTGCGTAAACAGAAGATTTGCCAGGTTTTAAAAACTTGATAGAAGCAGCTTTATCCCAAACAATAAAGTCAGGACCTAGAGCATCCATTAAAATAAGCATGAACCATGGGTCACACATACTGTAGAGGGATCCACCGTACTGAACACCGACATAATTTCTATTATAAAAAGAAAACTTCAATCGAACTTTAAAGACTAAAGGATTTTGTCGAGTAACTTTGAATGAAATCCCGCTACCAAGAAATGGTGGCCAAAAATTCATTAAAAAATAGAATAGTTTTTGTTTCATAAAATAAAAAAGCGCTCCCGAAGGAACGCTATGAAATAGTCACATTCATTGATATCGATCGTCGCTGTCGCGAGCGCTCGATATCAAGGGGAAATGTTGAAAATTCTCCATCGGAGATTTTATAACATTTCCTTCCAAGCTTTACCTGGCTTAAACTTTGGCAAAGTTTTAGCTTTAATTTTGATTTTCTCACCAGTTGATGGATTTACACCCATACGTGCAGCACGCTTAGCTTTAGTGAAAGTACCGAAACCGATAAGAGAAACGTCTTCGCCTTTCTTAACAGTTTTCTTGATTGTATCAAGACAAGTGTTGATTAGTGCTTCAGCATCTTTTTTAGTTAGATGAGAAACAGTTTTGTCTTCAAGAATTGCGTTCATTAATTCTTTTTTGTTCATGAGAGCCTCCATTAAATGTCTAGGAACGTTTGTGTGTTATCTCTATTGTGAAAACAATGATTCATGTTGGCAAGGGCCTAAACGACTTATCAGACGTGTTTTTGAAGTTTTTTAAAATTTATTTTTGACTAAAACGCTTGACGACAGAAGAAATGATCGAAGCATAATCTTTTGCTTGATCCATTGAAATGATCGGAGTAAACGAAAATCTAATCGCACTTTTAGATTGAAGTTCGTTATAACCCATTTTTAAAAGCACACGACTTGGTAAAATAGCACCAGATGAGCAGGCTGATCCTGTTGAGACTTCAATGCCTGCTAAGTCAAAAGCAACAGAAGTAATATCGGACTTAACATCATAAAAAACAATATAGAGTGTATTGGCATTACGGTAGTTTGATCCACTTCCTACTAACTCACCCGCTTCTCCAAGAGTACTTAGGACTTCTTTCTCAATATATTTTAAACATTCTAGGCTTTGCTTATAATTATAATTCTTAGCAAGCTCTTCTATCGCCAACATTGAGCTATAGGATCCGTAGGTATTTTCTGTTCCTGAGCGCATACTCTCCTGTTGACCTCCACCCAAGATTATTGGGCAAAAATCAAAGTCAGCTCGAACAAAAGTATGACCAACACCTTTTAGGGCGCCATATTTATGATTCGAAAAAGTGTATGCATCAAGCGTCGAATTCAAATTCTGCCAATCTTCTATTTTTCCTGGCGCCTGAACGGCGTCGACATGAATAGAAAGATCCGGAATTGAACTTTTAAGCTCTAAAGCTTTATCTAGCGGCCAAACTATACCTGTTTCATTGTTAACCCAGGTCCAATTGAGAAGAATTTTTTTATTAACTTTTTTAAGCCTATTTAAGGCATCAGTATCAAGATCGCCGTGCGCATTCACTTGGAGCTCAACAACTTCTACGCCATGCTTAGAAAGTCTTTGAGCATGCTGATAAACGCAGCTATGATCAGTTGAAGCGTAAGCAAAGCAAGCCTGTGGATGAAGCTCAAAGAATCCACGAATAATATTTCCAATGCCTTCTGTAGCACCCGAATGAAAATATAATTTATGGGTTGATTCACTTAATGAGAATATCGAATAGAGACTTTCTCTAACTTGATTCATCAGTCGTCTGGATGATTTTCCTGACTGATGGATAGAAGCAGGGTTTGCAAAAGGAAAATCCCCTTTAGAGAGCCAGCTTTTGACTGACTCTGCTAAAGGGGATGTTGCATTATAATCGAAATAATATCGGTTATTGATTGATCTCACCGATAGGACTACGAATAGCAGATGCAGCTGGAGCAGCAGTTGTAGTTGCTGTTTGAGCTGTATTTGTAGCGTTAGCTGCTACGTTGTTATTCGTTTGGTCGATTTGAATGTCTTTTGATTTACGAACGAGGTCACCCAAGCTTGTAGTCGCAAGATATTCACGCATCATCGTACCAAGATTCATGAAATAATTTTTTGATAGGTGAAACTCAACAGTGTTAGCTGCTTCGGCTTCAGTACCAAGGATGTCTTTAGCTGGGTTGATGTTTTCACCAACACAATCAAGGATGTCCTTAACAGTGATTTGATCCATGCTGCGAGCTAGTACATAGCCGCCGCCTGGTCCACGAACAGATTTAACTGCTTGGCCATTACGTAGTTTGCGGAACAATTGCTCCAAATAGTGCAAACTAATGTTTTGGCGATTAGAGATTTCTTGCAAGCGAACCGGGTTCCCGTTTGAATGGGTTGTTAGGTCGAGCATTGCACGTACAGCGTAGCGTCCTTTTGAAGTCAGTCTCATTGGTATCCTCCGTAAATCCAATAAAAAGCCATTAAGCTAGGTTCTAATAAAAAGCGGACTAATAAAGTTTCTCAAATGTGCTGTCTTTCAAAATAGGGTCAAGTCCTTTTCCCCATTCTTGAAACAAAGTCTTAAAATCCTTCAAAACCTTGCTTCATCAGTATTATGGCAACATAAAATCATCACCGTCAACAATAGCGACTCAACAAAAATCATAAAATTCTTAAAAAGGCCTACACTCATTGTCGGATGTTTAAAAACCAACCAGTTAGCTCGCTTTTTGCGTATATTCGGCTGATTTATTTTCTATGTCGGAGTTACACACTCGGAAAAGAATTCCTGCTTGAAAGGCCGATTAGAGCTCGTCTGTGACATCTGAGAGTTCAAAGTTTCGAACTTCATCAGCAACAATTTCTACTGTTAACTCATAAAAATTAAATTCTTCGGGAACTTCAAGACTAAGTCTTGTTAAAAATCTCTTGCCCCACTCAACTAAAAAATAATCCTTACCTTCTAAATAAAGAGGAAGTTCTAAATGCAAAACCTCTTCATTTGTTTCAAGACGATAAAAGTCTGCATGAACAACTTTAGTGCCTTCATTTATAACCGCGTAAGTTGGACTGGTGGCATTTGATAATGGATCAACAACTTTCGAAAAGGTTCTAACAAACGTTGTCTTACCCGCTCCCATTGGTCCAGATAAGATAACGACAGCAGGCTTTAGAACTAGATCTTTAAGTTCTAATACTAAGGATTCAAGATCTGACTCGTGAGCTTTTTTCCAGGTTCTAAGTACCTTCACTCTTGCCCACCCATCTCAGAAAAAGCTTCAGGCAGATGATCAATAATTGATGTCGCTGTCATTGAGCGCTCTCCAAGATGTTGAGCAGCAGCTTTACCTGCTAAAGTATGCGCCACAACTGCTAAGCAAATGGACTGAAAGAACACTCCTTGCTCAGTGCTTTGAAAGATGCCCGATTTAGAAGGGTCTGGTGCGTTTTGTGCGGCTAAGCCACCAACGATACCAGCTAGCACATCACCTGATCCACCACTGGCCATTCCATCGTTTGGAAAATAATTAATAAAGACTTCGCCAGTTGGAAAACCAAGATAGGTACATGCACCTTTTAAAATAATGCAAGAGTTCGTTTTATCAACCATCTCTTTTAATTTGCTAATAGGGTCTTTTAAAACCTCAGCCGTTGTTAAACCAGCAAAGGCAGCAAACTCACCAATATGAGGAGTAAAGATAGTCTGACCTCTTCTTGTTCTTAAAAGCTCAACATCACGATCAAGTGATAAAGCACGAATGGCATCAGCATCAACAATAACTGGTCCATAGAAATTATCTAGAATATCAATAACGGCGCGACGTGTACGCTCTGTTCTGCCCATCCCAGGACCAACCACGATGGCATCGTATCTGCCAAGTTCTCGGATTGTTTCCTTAACATCAACTGGTTCAGTTGGAACAATACCAGTCATAATTTCAGGGATTATTCTTGAGGCGAGTTCAGCGTAATTATCGTCCCAAGTACTGGCCGTAACTAAACCCGTACCGACTTTTAAGGCTGACTGTGAAGCCATCATTAAAGCCCCAGTTAAGCCTTGAGAGCCCCCAACAACCAAGCAATGACCAAAAGTATTTTTATGAGCAAATTTATTACGAGGGCGATAGATATTAGTAATACCCTCGTGAGTAAGTAGTGCAGTGTCCCCGCCACTTAAAAGTTGTTTTGGAAAGCCTGCATCTAAAACTTTCAGCGCACCACTATGTTGAGCACCATCTTCTGTATAATGACCAATTTTTGGCAGGCCAATGGCAAGAGTAACACTTGCTTCTATCGCTGCTCCACCTGTTTCGCCGTGATCAGCCGTCACACCTGTTGGTAAATCTATTGAAACAATAACTGCAGCGTGCTCATTAATCGCGCCTACTGCATCAAATAAATAATTTGATAAAGGAAGCCTAAAGCCCATTCCTAAGATGGCATCAATAACGAGATAGTGTCCGCCACTTTGAGTGAAATAATCCAGCAAGGATTCAACATCTCTTATTTCATTTATTTTAACACCAAATTCAAAAGCTAATTTCTTTTGAATTTTTAATTCTTGACTACATTCGCTATCATCAAACATGCAAAAGGCACGAACATCCTGCCCTTCATTCACCAAATGGCGAGCAATGGCCAAACCATCAGCTCCATTATTTCCGCGACCAACCATCACAACGATTTCAGAAAATTGCTCTTGTTCAAGAAAATTAGAAACAATAAAGTCAGCGCCTCTTAAGCCAACATTTTCAATAACCATCGCCTCAGTAAAACCAAATTCTTTAAAAGACTTTTCTTCGATTTCACGCATTTCATTCGATGTGACCACTCTCATGGGTGAGCTCCTAAGGACTAATATAATTTGAGACTATTTTAAACCAATGGATTTTTATCGCAAGATTCTTTCATAGTAGCGACGACTTTACCAAGACCATCAAAGATCGCCTGGCAAATAAGCCAGTGCCCTACGTTGTATTCAGCAAAAATGCCCTCTTGCAGCAATGGCTGAAGGCTCTCTTGAGTAAGACCGTGACCTGCATGACAACCGATATTAGCCTCATTTAATAGGACATGGGCCCTTCTAAATTCACCTAAATAACTCTCTACATCTTCACCGTGAAGAAAAGCTTTAGCATATTCTCCAGTATGAATTTCAACAGCATCAATGGGAAGTGTTGAGGCTTTTTTAAGTGTTTCAGGATTAGCTTCTAAAAATAAAGAAATTTTAAGATTTGGCAGACCAATTTTTAAACGCTCACAGCTCTCTTTCACTTTATTAAAATTAGCTTCATCATTTAGATCAAGACCGCCCTCTGTTGTGCGCTCTTCTCTTTTTTCAGGTACTAAACAAACCCAATCAGGACTAGTGGCAAGTGCGATATCAACGATCTCGCTATGACATCCCATTTCTAGATTAAGAGGTTTTCCGTATTTTTTTGTCACCAGGCTTACAGCTTCAACATCTGTATCTTGGATATGTCTTCTATCTTCTCTTAAATGAATCGTAATTTGATCAGCACCAGCTTGAAAGCAAACAACAGCTGCTTCAACAACGCTAGGATAATCTTCACCGCGTGCTTGTCTTAAAGTTGCAACATGATCGATATTGACACCAAGTCTAGGATGCACTTGTTTCATTAATTTAATTCCTTTCCGACAATAGTAACTAGACTATCGCATACACCATGAATTTGTTTTTCATCCTGACCTTCAACCATCACTCTAGCAAGGTTTTCTGTTCCTGAGTAACGAAGGAGTACCCTTCCTTTTTCTCCTAGATCAGACTCTGCTTTCTTTAAGGCGTTAACAATAGCAGGAACCTTGTCAAATTCTGGTTTATTCTTAACTTTACAATTTTTAAGGATCTGCGGAAAAAGAGGTATATCGGCCACAAGCTGACTAGCACTTTTACTATAGAACTTCATTGTTTCAATAAATTTCAAGCCTGCTAGCGCGCCGTCACCTGTGGTTGAAAGATTTTGAAAAATAATATGACCTGAAGGCTCACCACCCAAGATGGCATTATGAGTTTTAAGTTCTTCGATAATATAGCGATCTCCTACTTTAGTTCTTAAAAAATCTAAGCCTTGGCTTTTGACAAACTTTTCAAGACCTAAGTTAGACATTACTGTTCCGACGACTTTATCGCCCGCTTTTAGAACATTGGTATCTTTTAAATGCTTCGCAAATAGACCAATAATTTTATCACCATCAATGACTTTACCTTTCTCATCAATAACAACAAGACGATCAGCATCTCCATCTAAACAAATACCGATGTCTGCGCGGTACTTAACAACTGCTTCAGCGGCACGTTCTGGATGAAGGGCCCCACTTTCAAAATTAATATTTTGACCGTTTGGCTCAACACCGAGTGCTATAACTTCAGCACCGAGTTCTCTAAACATCATAGGCGCAATTTTATAACCTGCACCATTAGCACAATCGAGAACAATTCTTAGTCCTTCAAGATCAAACTGTGGAGGGAAAACACTTTTTGTATGAACAAGGTAGCGACCAAAAACTTCTTCGAGTCTTTTAGCACGACCTAAATCAGCACCAAGTTTGATTTCTAATAAATGTGGATTTTCAATCAATCGTTCGAGTTCAGCTTCTACTTCATCAGGAAGTTTAAATCCATGAGCATCAAAAATCTTAATACCGTTATCATCAAAGGCATTATGAGAGGCAGAAATCATCACACCAGCATCAGCTCTCATACTTTGCGTAACAAAAGCGACTCCAGGAGTTGGTAAGGGTCCAGTTAAGACAACGTCACCACCTTGGGCACAAACACCTGCTGAAAAAGCTTGCTCTAACATGTAACATGAGCGTCTTGTATCTTTTCCAACAATGATCAAAGGCTGTTTGTTGCGTCGATTGAATTTTTGAAAATGCGCAGTGACCGCTCGACCAAGAATAAAAGCAATATCCCCTGTCATTGGGTAGACATTCGCCTTACCTCTTATACCATCTGTGCCAAATAATTTTCGTTCGCTAGACATGAGTATTCCTTAAGATTATTTGACGTTGATATTAATGGAGCTTGGATGAATCTGCAAAAGATGAACACCTTCTGGAAGCACTGCACGTAGATCTACTTTAAGGTTTCCTTTTTTATCAACAGGAATATCGGCCATAACCTGAACAGTCTCTGAGGTAAGCTTAAAATCAGGCGATTCAGGTGCTAAAACATCTAGAGAGACCTCTTTAACACGACTCGTAATTCTCGACGCAGTCGTAACGAATCGAATGGGAATGTTTTTAAGTGTTAAATTAGCTTTTTTGGGCCTGACCTTGAAAAAGATTTCAATCTCACTGATTCCTTCATATTTAAGTCTAGGATCAAGTTCCCGCAGATTAATCTTAACTGACCCTTTCGATGTATCAAAATCATTCCAATTCATGGTGACAGTTGGAATATCTTTTAAGTCTTTTAAAATATTCCAAGGCCCAACGACTTTGACAGTACTTGGTGAGATCTTCTCAATATCATAAGCGACATCTGGCCCAACTTCGCCAGTGACGATGGGTCTAATTTTTAAACTCTTGGCTGATTCTTTGACCAATTGAAGATTTATCGAATCTGGAATAATCGATACGACCTCAACTCCAAACGGAAGAGCAATCATATTGGGCGTTAATCTCAGCGTTTGTCTTTTTGGCGAAGGTGCGACTTCAGTCACGATTTCGATTCCATTTGAATCAACATTTTCTAAAAAAACTCGTGCCCCCTTCAGTTCAACTTTGATCATCTGCGGCCAGTTGTTAGCAATAACCTGAGACTCTGGAAGTAAAAGTTTTAAAGGAAATTCTCTTTCCGTTCGAACTGGCTCAGAATTTAAAACATAAAACCATAAAGTCGTACCAGCAATAATTGAAGCGATTCTAAGAAACATATGTGACTGACCTAAAGTCTTGATGGATGAAATCATAATGAATCTCCAGCAAATTGATCAGGTCGCGTTTCAGTATCAGCACCCATAAGTTGTTCAATCGCTTTTCTTAGATCATTAGCGCTTTGACATGAAATTAGCTTGCCATCATGACTTATACTAATTCTTCCAGTTTCTTCACTAACAACAATAGATATCGCATCTGTTACTTCAGATAATCCAATCGCGGCACGGTGGCGTGTTCCCATATGTCTTTCGATTTCTACATTTTTTGATAAAGGTAAAAAACAACCAGCGGCGGCGATCTTGCCACGAGATAATATCACTGCGCCATCATGAAGCGCTGATCTAGACTGAAAAAGCGCGTACAGAATATCAGAATGAATTTCAGCATCTAACTTAGTACCGGTCGCAATAAAATTCATCAACCCCTGATCTTTTTCTAAAATAATCAAAGCTCCGATTTGCTCTTTCGAACAAGCCTCACAAGCTTCAATAACTTCTTCAAGATCAATGAGATCTGCCGCTATTGATTTTCGACCAAAACTAAAGATCTGCCTACCTGCACCAAAACGTGCAAGCGCACTACGAATTTGATCTTGAAATAAAATAACGAGGATAATAAAGAATGAATCAAAGAAATGTGATAACACCCAATTTAAAGCATAAAGTCTAAAACTTACGGCAATCCAAAACAATGCTAAAAGCGCACCTATGCCAAAAAGCATTTGCGCCGCTCGAGTACCTTTAATAATGAGAAGCAGTTGATAAAAAAGAAATGAAACAACCACAACGTCAAAAACGTCTTTAGCTTTAAAGTATGACCATAAAATTTCTAAGGTCTGCACTACTTAGAATCCTTCGCATTTATTTCATTTAAGTTATAATGACATATCGGGTTTTCATCGAAATTACTTAGACTTAGGAGCTAATATGGCCATAAATACAATTGAAATCAAAACTAATGGTGAAGGCTTTGTTGATATAACTACTCAGATAAGAGAATTGATCCCAAAAGATAAAACTGGTGTTCTTTTCATTCAAAACACACATACTAGTTGTGGCCTTGTTATCAACGAATCTTTTGATCCACTCGCCAAAAAGGATATGGAAAATTTCTTAAAACATTTGGCCCCAGAAAATCTTAAATTTATTGAACATACAGACGAAGGACCTGATGACTCTCCCTCTCATATGAAGGCTATCTTAGTACAGCAGACAATGAGTCTTTTAGTTGAAAAGGGTCATTTACAATTGGGACAATGGCAGGGCGTTTATTTATGTGAATTCCGACGAAGCCCTAAGCTTCGCCGGATATTAACAAAATTTATAAGTGATTAAGCTGCTTCTTTATCAGTATCTGGAGTTTTAACATCTTCAATTTGATGAAGAACATCATCACTGATAATTAACTTCTTACGAAGTGCTTCTCTTGAAATACCCATCTCTTTTGCAGCTTTTGATTTATTACCATTGCAACGTTTGATTTCTTGTAAAATCATTTCACGCTCCACTAAGGCAACACGATCTTTAAGCGGGATATGGTGATCATGAGAATGAGGAATCTCTCCAAACATACGCTGTTTTGCCGTAGAGTCGACCAATGGAGAAGCTGTATTCTCAAAAGGTACTTCACTAATAACATGCGCTTTAGGGTTATACATCACGGCACGTTCGACGCAAATTTTGAGTTCGCGGATATTGGCCGGCCAGTCATAATCCTTAAGCTTATCTAACGCCTTTGGAGAGAAACTCTTTAGTAATAATCCTTGCTGTTTACATTCGATTTTAAAGAAGTAATCAGCAAGCATTTCGATATCATCAAGCCTGCGACGAAGAGGCTCAATATGAATAAAGGCTTTTGATAGGTATTCTTGAAGTTCTTTATCAAACTCTCCTTCATCAACCATTTGACCTAAGTCAACCGACGTCGTTGCTATAATTCTAGCGTCAACTGAAACTTTTGAACCTGGAAGACCATGTTCTTTCACCAGTTGAGATAATCTTTTTTGAAACATCAATGGTAGTTTTGAAACTTCTTTAAGAAGTACTGTTCCACCTTGGCAACGAGTAAAGACACTTTCACCTTCGCCTAAACCAAACAGTTCACGCTCAAGTGTTGCCTTATCTTTAGTACCGCAATTAACGGTCTCAAAACCTTTAAGACCACGTTGACCTTCATGATGGATGATATTGGCATAAAGATTCTTACCAACACCTGGCTCACCATAAATTAAAACCGGACTTTCGATATCTTTAATTTTTACGATTGTATTTCTTAGAGATCCCATATGTGGTGTTTTACCAATTAGGGCATTCTTTCTATCAAAAGGCATCGAGAAGCGACGAATTTTTGAGCTTTCAGAAATGGGATTAAATTTATGAAACACACTTGAAAAAACTAGTGCTAAAACTTTCATAGTTTTTTCATCTTCGACAGTAAAGCGATCTTCGTTACGTTTATTAATAACTTCAATCACACCAATAATTTTATCTTCCCTATTATGTATCGGGTGACAAACAATTGATTTAGTTTCAAATGCTAGCTTTTTATCGAAATCAATATTAAAGCGAGTATTTGGTTCACTCGTATCAATATTAAGAGCTACACCGGTAGTGAAAACACTTCCTGCAATACCCAAACGGTAATCAAACTTAAGATTATCTTTTTCAACTCCAAGTGCTGCCACTGCTTCCAGTTCATTGCTTTCAGGATTAATAAGAAAAATCGAAGCACGTTGAGCATTCATAATGCGCACAACTTCTTCAAGCATATTCTCCATGAAGTTTTCTTTATCACCAAAATGAGTAATATCTTTAAAGAGTGATAAAAGAAGAGAGAACATCTCAAAACCATCAGAGGCTTTGGTATATTTTTCTTTAAGTGCACTATCAACAAGACATTCTTTCAAACGATCAACACTAAAGCTTAAGATATATTGCTCTAATAGCTTTCTTAGTGCTGGTTCATCTTCAATTTCAAGACCATAAATGATCTGTTCATCTTCGATAGCATTTGTAAAAGCGCGAACAACTTTACCTGTGATATCGATATGATGCTTTTTAAACTGCAAAGAAACAGTAAGCATCGTTCCTACCGAGACTCTTTCAATAGTTGAAAAGCCTAGCCCGGTGACAGAGATATCCACAAGAGTTGCATCCTCTATATAGCGAGGCTTACCAACTTCATCATCCATTTCAATTAAAAAACGAAGGTTATCCGCTTTTTCAACTGGAATACGAAAAGATTGATAAAATTTAAATTCAGAAAAACTGGTGAGCATGCGCCCTCCTAATGATTCAGGACCAATGGTTATCTCACTAGCTATTCGGACAAAACTGGTAGGAAGTTAAGTAAAGCGCCAAGAAAAAATGGCGCTTTCTTTCAAAAACAGGAGGTTATGATGTAAATTTAATTAAGAGAGGCTTCTTCGTCGATATCTGCTTCACCAGCGACACCATAATCAACACTAAGTTCTTGAACAATGGCAGCTCTGATCGCACCTTTGAATTGTTTCCAATATTCTTTGTGGCGACGATTATCAGAGCTTGGAAGTTCTAAAGTAAATGTTGGGATACCTCTTTCATTGCCAGCATAATTTCCAAGACTGCCTGGAAAGAAAGGATAGTTCTTAATTCTGTAGCCTTTTGCTTTTTTGCTCATTTGAATAAGAAGCTGACTGGCTTTATTGCCAACCTCTCCACCAGTTTGAAAATCTTCCGGGCCATCGTAATCGAGCATAGTTAAAGGTGAATGCACACTTATAATCTTACCCGGTGAAAACTGATTGATGAGATTGACCTGAAAAACGGTTTCTGTTTCGCTGGCTGCACTTGGGCCAGGAAAGCGGCGCTTATCTTTTCCGTAACGTTGGGCCCAAAGTCTTAGAGCATCTTTTTGCCAATCTTTAGTTGGGAAGTTTCTATTGATATCAACTCCCCTAGCATTCGTTCTTGAAGGATATCTTTTAAAATATGAATCAGGACTAACTAAAGGAGCAACGACGATTTGTTTATTTCTAAAATTCTCACGATAATCTGGTTTTGATTTTGAGATTTCTTCAAGCATATCAATCACATCAAAACAAAACTTAATAGGTGTAATCTCATCACCGTGAACACCACACATAATGATGGTCGTTGTTATCGGCTTATCAGGATTAGGCTTTGTATCATGCCAAACGCCGTAGATGAGAGGATCACCATCATGAGAGGCTTCTTGCCATTCCCAGTTAATTCCTGTGCACTGGCTTTTACCCCAACCATAACGATCAAAGCTTTGATCAAGCTTATGACAATAGTCTTTAATTTCTTTGGCTTTTTTTGGGTTAAAAAGAAGGTGACTATTCTTTTGATCAAAAACTACATCTGCTTTGACCCACTTATTAGTTTTTTCTTCAACAACTAGAACCTGCTCATGTTGATGAGAACAGCTCGATAAAATAGCAAGACAAAGCAAACCTAAAAATCGCATGAACACCCTAATTAATGCAGTAGGCTTGATTATACCCACATGAATTAGAGTGTGCTAGTCTTTTACAGTAATCCTTGAAGTAATAAGCTTGGAAATTTTAGTGCATAGAATCCAATCTTTTTGAATAGTCCTACACGCTCAAAGCGGTGTTCTTTAAAAGAATCGACATCATCAAGGTAGTACGATTGTGCCATGCGTGCTTCAATATCTGAGCGAATATGTTGCGCAAGGGTTTGGTTACCATCACAAAAATATGCTAACTCTAGGCTATAAACATTCGATCTTGGATCAAAATTGTAAGAGCCAATCATTGACGAATCATCATCAAAAACAAAAGTTTTTGAGTGAGTTCCCCAACGTGAGTCTTTCACCCCTTGATCAACAGTCGGATAATAAGAAAGCGCATCACCTTGATAAATATGTGGTTTTAGGCCAAGACCTAACCAACGTTTGAAGTAATGATAAAATACAGCTGCGACATAGATGGCATCAGTTGAGTAAACACCATTTGTTAGAATATCAACTTTCTTACCAGCTCCAAGTAAAGTATCTAAGAGTGGACGACTGTCATCGTCAGAGATGAAATATGGTGTATCAATAAGGACCTTGTCCTTGACATTTTTGATACGTTCAAAAATTTCATGCTTTAAAAGACGGCCTTCTCTTCTGTGACGACGGCCATGACCTGGCTTATCAGAAAAGAAGCTACTTTTATTACAAGTATCAACATGTTCTTTTTCTAAAAGATCTTTTCCTAGAGTTCTAACACGCTCAAGCACTTCAGTATCTTCCTGAGTCACGAAAAGAAAGTTCTTAGCTTCTTGTGCTCTTCTATTCCAAAGTCTTAAATCTTCTTTGTACTGCATTCTACCAGATGTGTGACCCGAACTACGTCCATTTCGAAGATATTTAATATCATTTGCACGTGGTTTTTTATCGCGATCAAGCTTAATAACATATTTAGAATTCCAAACATCATCAAAGCTTTGAGCTACGGCTTTAACAATTTCACCTTCAATCGCAAGGTCGCGATCGACAAAGTTATATTCTTCAGAAAGATCGAAATATTCATCAGCAATATTTCTGCCACCAACAACGGCTACTTTGCCATCAACAACTAAACTTTTACGGTGATTTCGATACTGTGCTTTTGCTCTTAAAAGTGAAGCTTTATTATAGAAGCGAACATCAATTCCATGCTGCTCTAATTCGTGAGCATGAAATGGCGAAATAGTCGAACCGATCATAAAATGATCAAATAGGAGTCTAATTTTTACACCCTGCTTAGCTTTTTCAACTAGGGCGTGAGTAAACATTCTTCCGGCCTTATCAGTATTGTAGATGAACATCTCTAGATCGATACTCTCTTTAGCTTGTTCAACTAATTCAAGGCGTTTCTCTATGGCCGAAAGACCAGAGTTTAAAACCTGCAGCTTATGAGGAGCATCACTTCTGGCTTGAAATGGATCAACAAAACCATCGGCTGCCTCTTGGGCAAATCCGAGGTTGATGAAAAGTGATAATAGGGCAATTAATGAAATTAAACGCACTCTAAGCTCCATTTTTGAAAGTGATTTAATTTAACATTTTCAATATGACGCGTCGAAGCAATTTTAAAGATCATGCAATTAAGTAATGGTATAACTTATAGAAATTACTATTGCTCGTGCTTAAAATCTGGCAATTTCATCACTAAAAGTATTGGAATCAATAAAAAGGCTGATCCAACATAGTATGGAACTGCTGAGCCATATTTCCAATAAATGAGTGAGGCTGCAATTGGCCCAATAACACGAGCAAGTGCTCCAAGACTTCTAAAGATACCGACACTTCTACCCTGCTCATTGGCCGGACTATAAAGAGAGACTAGTGCCGTAAGACATGGAATCGCCATGGCCGAGCCAACTGCTAAAAAGAATAGACCGAAATAAATTAAGAATGTGCTTTGGGCAAAGCCAATTAAGATGAGCCCCGGAATAACACTAATCAAACCCATTAACGCCATCTTGCGCTCACCTACTTGTGAAGCTTTTCTTCTTACGACTCCACCTTGAACCATGGCCAAGACAAAGCCGATGAAGATAAACATATAAGCATTATCCATCGGAGAATAACCTAATCGCTCAAAAGCTAAGAACGTCAGAGTGAACTCCATTCCAGAAAAAGCACTTAAAAAGAGAAAGTGACTGAAGTTTGTCAGATTTACTCCAGGGTACGGCAGTGGAGAAAACAGTTTAAACGGATTGAAGCTTCTTTGAAGATGAGACTCTCCTCTTTTATCAATAGGAAGAGTTTCTTTAAATCTAAAGAGTAATGACCAGAAGTTGATAAACGATAATATAAAAGCAATAGCAGCCGGAACAGAAAATGGATTCACTCCATATGCTGCCAAACTAGGCCATGTATCGAGAAGGTTCCACTGGGCAGAGATTCCACCAAGTGCCGGTCCAAAAATAAAACCTAAAGCGAAAGCAATACCAACGAACGCCATGCCTTTAGAGCGATTTTTAGATTCAGTAACGTCGGCCACAACTGCAGTAGCGGTAGAAATATTACCACCCATAATTCCGCCAACCAGACGAGCTAAAATTAAAACGGTGAAGCTTCCAGCAAAAAACCACAACCCATAACTAAGCGCTAAACAGGCGACTGAAATAAGAAGAACTGGTTTTCTGCCAATACGATCTGAAATCCCGCCCCAAATAGGAGCTGCAATAAATTGAAGAAGTGAGTATAAAGCACCTAGAGCACCACCAAAAAGAACGATTGAAGAAACATCTGCTCCACCAACTTGGGTCAGGCTGGCGATACTTCCAAAAATAGCTTTTAAAAAGACGTTATCAGCATCAGTTTCCAAGTAGTGTTTTGCCAGTTGAGGAAATAATGGAAAGATGATTGAAAAACCAATCAAGTCTAAAAATAATGTTAAGAAAACAATCTTAATACTAGATTTTGCATGAGGGCTTAGAGGAGGTGACTTCATTTTTTGTTCGGCCATTGGTTCGTACCTTGAAGAATCAAAATTAATATACTGAGACTGAATGGTCTTAGAGTCACCATTGGCATGGGCGTCGATAAGTTTAGCAAAATCTTGGCACCACTGATCGTCATCATTTAGACATGGAATATGGTGAACGTCACCACCTGATTCGTGAGCTTGCTCTTTAAGTTCAACGCCAATTTCATCTACGGTTTCTAAGCAATCAGCAACAAAAGCAGGACAGTAGACCGCAATATTTTTATGACCTTGCTCGATCAGCTCATCAACACGATCATCAGTATAAGGTGTAAGCCATTCTTCAGAGCCAAACCTTGATTGAAATGCATATTCAACATCAACAGGATTAATCTCTTTAAGGCGCTCTTTAATTAAACAAAATGTTTCATAACAATGCTGATAATAAGCGTCACCATTATAGATAACCCAACGTTTTGGTATACCGTGAAAAGACATAATCAGCTTATCGACTTTCTTATCACTATTTAGACTTTTAAGATGATGATCCACTAGCCTAGCCGAGTTATCAATAAAAGCGTGTGAGCGGTGAAAATCAGTTAAAAACTCAAAAGGTGGAATCCTCGTTCGCTTTGAGAGAACCTTGGCAAAGCCATCCATTCCACTCGCTACTGTCGAGCCAGAATATTGAGGAAACATAGCAATGGCTAAAAGTCTGGTCGCCGCTTCATCTGGCTTGTCTTCGAGATCTTTCTCCCAGCTATCCCAAACATCGCTTACTCTTGGATTCGACAATAAAAAAGCATGATTAAGCTCTACAGTATCAGAATCTGGTAAGGCTTTACTGACCTTAGCGGCAAACGCCTCAGTAATAGTAATGAGGGGAAAACTTTTTCCATCCCAAATTCTTGAATAAAGTTTAGCTGAGCGTTTAGGTCTAAAGGGTAAAATAAAAAGGTTAAGAATAATCTTCCAAAGCCAAGGTGTGACGTCGACAACGCGAGGATCACCCAAAAACTCTTTTAAGTAAGCTCTCACATCGGAAATTTTTGGACTTTTTGGCGAACCAAGTTGAACTACAACCGCTTTCGTTTTACGTCGATTCAATGCACTACCCAGCTTGTCAAAATTAGGTTATTATTGAGCTAAACTAGCAAAATCTCATATATAAGGCAAAAGACTGTGGCCAAAAAACGATCGACAACTTCAGGACGTAGCAACGAATTAAAAGAGTTTAAGCTTGGACAGGCGCAAACTGACTATCCCACTCATTATGCCCCTGAAGTCCTAGAAGCTTTTGACAATAAAAACCCTGGAAAAGTGGCTTGGACAACCTTTGTTTGTACTGAGTTCACGAGCCTTTGCCCAAAGACCGCACAGCCAGACTTTGCCCGTATTTTCATCAATTATATCGCAGACAAGAAAATGGTTGAGTCTAAATCTCTAAAACTCTACCTCTTTAGCTTTAGAAATCATGGGGATTTCCATGAAGACTGCGTGCAAAAGATCTGTGATGATTTAACCAAATTAATTAAGCCAATGTATCTAGAAGTTGTGGGTGAGTTTACTCCAAGGGGCGGAATTGCCATTTACCCTTTTGCTAGCTCAAGTTCTAAGGACAAGGCTTATATCAAGCTTAGAGAAGAAAGACTTCTAGGCTATGCACCCGGTAAGTACAGCATGCCGCTGTCACGTGTTTACTAAAAGGACTACGTTATGTTTGGACTTGGTACAACAGAAGCATTAATTGTTTTGGCCATCATCGTTCTGATGTTTGGAGGACGAAAACTGCCTGAGCTTGGAAGATCAATGGGTAAAGCAATTACAAATTTCAAGCAAGGTATGAAAGACGACGGCAATGATAAAGATAAGAAAGTTGATCCACCAGAAGATAACTCTTAGTCACAAGAACGAAGTAAACTAAGCCCGTCAAAGATAAGACTCACTCGCCAAAAATTTGGTAAAATCATTTTATATAGCTCTTTTCGATCTTTTTTACTTAAAGAGCAAAACCCAGCTTGTTCATAACATGGTCCGTGGGATTCAAAAGCAAAGTCTCTAAGTTCTTTACAATTATTAAAGCCTGTATTTTTTAATTCATTGATTAAGCACTCACGAGTATTGGCAAGCCACTGCTGGCCTTCTAATGAAAACGACTTCTTTTTATTGATAAATTGTATGCAATATTTGTAACCAAAATTAATCGGATACCCTTTACTGTGGCATTGATATTCAGACTCAAGTTTTTGATAGAAATCGCATTCGCTGGCTTGAGCGCTCATGTTAAGAAGAAATAGAATAATAACCCAAAATCTCATAAAAATGATTTAGCACTGAGACTTCGTTAAGAATACAGAGTGTGAAAAAAGGTAAAAAAAAGCCCTCGTAAAGAGGGCTAAATCATTGATGCCTGTGAGTCGCTTTCGCGACACTCGTCATCAAGGAAGACTCAGCGTCAAGAGCGTTGCTCTAGACGCAGGTCTTTAACGAATAGTATCGACGAACATATCGCCTGTTCCAGCGCTATCAAGGTGATCTTTCAAACGAGTTGAAGAAGTACCAGCACCTTCCCAAGAAACGAAGATACGGCCATACCAGTCAGAAGTCTGGCTAGTACATGAAGCATATCCACCATGAAGCTGACCGATAACTCTATGGTCTTGGTTAAATAGAGGTGATCCTGAAGATCCTGGCTCAGTTGTTCCAACATCCCAATCAGTTACACGTACGTGAGTAGCATTAGCAACTTCTTCTTCTTTTAAGTAAAGAGTTGCAGTTGTTGGATCATTTTCAAAGCTGATAGCTTTTTCGTCAGTTGCAGGATGGTGAATCGCAACGGCCATTTGAGCGTTTTCACCTGAACGATCCCAACCAGCATAAGTTACACCCCATTCTGGGTTTGGAGCTTGGTTAAGCTTAACAATAGTGAAGTCAGAAGCAGCGTTAGCAGCTAAAAACTCTGCACCAGTGTTGAATTCAGCAAGACGACCGTTACGTGAACCGCCACAAGTAGATGCTTGGTAGTTCCAGTAAGTCACAAGTGAAGCTGCTGCACGAGAATTACCAACACGACAGTGATTCGCAGTCATGAAATATGGAGTCTTGTCGTTTGAAGTATTGTTAACCATGAAACCAGTACAGAAAGTTGATCCACCTGTTGAAATAACTGCAACAGAGTTGATCTCATCTTGCCAGTCATTACCTTCAGAACAAACAACGTCTACGTTACATGAACCAGACTTTTCAGTTGTTTGAGTGAATGTACGGAAACCTTGGTTGATTTTAGTAAGTTCAAGAGCAAACTGATCCATTTTATTAGCAGGAACAGAAACTTCGATCATCACGTCGTCAGACATAATAACTGGTGTCCAAAGCTGCTGTGCTTTGTTGTTATCAGCTGAAGTGAATGGACGCATATGAGAAGAAAAATCACTTGCGTAAATTTCTAGCTTCGCGCCTTCTGGTAAATTAAAAGTTTCAAAACCAAAATTTAAAGAAACAGAGTTCTTAGAAACGATTCTTCTTTTCCAAACCATAGTGTCGCCAACTTTTTCCCAAGTTGCTTTTTCAGCAGCTGGTGCAACAGTAACGTCATTTGGAATAGCAAAGCGTGGAGCTTCACCTTTAGTTTCGCGAACAACTTCTTCGTCGTGGGCTTTACGAACATCAACCTGTGAAAGATTGATCGTTTGAACAGCTTGGGCTTCAAGGCATAACAATAGGCCTAATAGGCTTAAATATTTCATCTAGTCTCCTCTTCCTTGGAAATAAACAATTTCTTGATAGGAAACTCTAGGACGCTCTACTCAAATGGTCATATAATATTATCTAACATCTGAGCTGAAAGATTGAACTAATCTCATCACGATTGGTTCATCTAATTGAGCTTTAGGCAGCATTAGAAAGAGTTTCTCGCCCAAAGCATTTTGGTCAACTTTTATATTTCTTCTACTTAATAGATAGGCACTATATCGTAATGTTCTATCAATGAGTTTGAGATTAGACGGTCTGACCCATGTCATGACGTTATCTTCGTAGCGCCCTAGCCTGCCCATGAGTACTGTTGAATGAGTATTAAGGATCATCTTTAATAAAAGATGCTTATAAAGTAAGTGATCATCAGTGCTAGTAGCATTAGCGATCTCACCGTCAATTTCAAGACTAAAGCCATCATCCGCACAAGTTAATACAGCAAGAATTGATTTGATCTTTCTAGAGCTGATTCGAGCTTTTGTTAATTCAAAACCGTTAAGTCTTGCATCATTGGCACGACCATCAAGCTCAGGCCAATCAAGAGTTCTAGGTTTGTGTCCTAGAATTTTAAAAAAGGCATCACTAGTATCTGTAGCACTCTCCACCGCCATATAATTAAGAGCAGGCTTATCTAGTGGCTCATCCACATGCTCAAAAGGTGTCATGGAAAATGTCGGGCCTCGCTCCGTTGTATCTGTCAGAACACAAATACCAAAATCATCAGGAGTAATATAAGAAACACATTGATTAGCATCAATCAGAGCAGCTTCTTTTTTAGAAAGACTTGCCCACTCATTAAGATTTAATTGTTTCAAATCATTTGCAAGCTTAGATGTGATTTCTTTTAAAGCTGACTTTGAGTCTTCATTAAAAAATAAGGCTAAACCACCAACAAGCATCAATGCCGTTGAAGCTTGCATGCGCGTACTGCCCGACAAGGCTTGTGGTCCAAGAACAAAAGATATTTTTTGAATGCGCTTATCTTTTAAAATTGTTTCACAGCGCTTTAAAAGCATCAGCTGAGAATTTGGATTACAGTAATTAAACCAGGATTTTCCGCCTATATTGGCCGCTTCTATGGCAGCCCCTATCACAAAAGGTGTTTCGCCGCCTTCAGAACTTGCAATCAATAAGTCTTTATTAGTAAAGCCTAGCTCTTTTAATTGCCTAGCTCCAAGATCTGGATAGTCTTCAAAACGCTCAATGGCACGAATAAGAGCTGAGTCCCCACCGGCCATAAAGCTGATGACCTGGTCATTCTTATTTAAAAATCGCCAGATCGCTTCAAGTGACAACGACAATCTTCCAGTAGCACCACAGCCGGCCAAAAAAATGCGCCCACCTTGATCAAGCGTCGCTTTAACATCTTTAGAAAGAGTCTCTATCTTGACTGAATATTCATTAAGTTTTTCAAGCATCTGAAAATCAACACTAAAGATACTCTGCCAAGCTTTAGCGGGATCGTTATTAGCTTCATGACTTAAGTTTTGAGTAAGCGGACAAGGCGTTTCTGTATCAAGATGCCCTAGAGCAAATTGATCGTGTAGCGTTTTAAATTCTTGCCAAGACTGAATCATAAAAAAAGCCCTCCAAACGGAGGGCCCTCAAAAAGTTTTTTATAGTATAGAACGCTTTTTACTTTTAATGCTACTCAATGATCTCGAGTACTGAGCGCTTCTTTAGTTTTGTAGAAGCTGCATTAAGAATCGTTCTAAGGGCACGAGCCGTACGGCCTTGCTTACCAATAACTTTACCAAGATCAGTCTTATCAACCTTAAGCTCGATAACAGTGGTTTGCTCACCAACGATTTCGTTAACTTCAACGTTTTCTGGCATATCAACAAGAGCCTTACTTACGTATGTAATTAAATCTTTTAATTCACTCATATCTAACTCCTAAATTTTAACAAAAACAACGAATACAGGAGTGTGATCTTATTTAAGAGCGATTTTATTGCGCTTAAGAAGTGTCTTAACTGTATCTGACATAGTTGCGCCTTTTTTTACCCAAGCAGCAATCGAGTCAGCATTTACGTTAGTTAGAGTTTTACCTTCTTCTTGTGATGGATCGTAGTTACCCATGCGCTCAAGAAAGCGACCATTACGTGCACTACGTGAATCAGTAGCGACGATAGTATAAAGAGGTTGATGTGTACGGCCACCGCGGGCTAAACGAATAGTTACCATGAAACTTAACTCCTAAATCGGATTTTCAACATATTAACAACAGCTTCGGGAATCTAATCTATGCGCCACAATCAGTCAATTTGAAAAGGCTATTTAAAGAAACCGCCGCCCCAAGGGCCCTTTCCTTTACCTTTTTTCGGCTTTTTGCCCATTCCTGGCTGTTGACGAAAGCCTGGCGCACCGCCTCCAGGCATTCCTGGCATCCCAGGCATTCCTGGCATCCCGCCACCTTTCATCATCTGCATCATCCCGCCCATCATTTTTTCCATCTGGCGAAACTTAGCGATGAAATCTTTAACTGCATTTTCGGTGTTACCTGAACCAGCAGCAATTCTTTTGATACGAGATTCTTTTACGAGTTTGTAATCATCACGTTCTTGCTTCGTCATTGAGTTGATAATCACCCGCATACGCTTCATTTCATCTTCGGCTGGAGAGAGATCTCCGACTTGTCTAAGCATTCCACCCATACCTGGAATCATTTTTAAAATGCCAGACATACTGCCAAGTTTTCCAATCATATCCATTTGCTTCATAAAATCGTCGACGGTGAATTTACCTTTTTCAAGGTTCTTCATCATTTTTTCAGCTTCTTTTTCGTCTATATTTTCCTGCGCCTTCTCAACTAATGAAACGACGTCACCCATATCGAGAATACGGCTTGCTAGACGATCAGGATGGAATAACTCCAAATCCTTCATCTTCTCGCCCATTGATATAAAGCGGATTGGAACGCCTGTTACGTGACGGATAGAAAGCGCGGCACCACCTCTTGCATCAGAGTCCATTTTTGAAAGAACAACACCAGTTAGCCCAATGGTTTCATGAAAACTTTTAGCGACGTTAACGGCTTCTTGTCCGGTCATGGCGTCAGCGACGAGAAGTACTTCAGGGTTTTCACCTTTAATGGCTTCTTTAACTTCCTTAATTTGAAGCATCAGCGCTTCGTCGACGTGAAGACGACCGGCCGTATCGATAATTAATACGTCCTTATGTAATTTTTTAGCTTCGGCAATCGCTGCAAGTGCAATGTCTTTCGGATGCATAGAAAGATCGGAATCAAACCAATCAACATCAATTTGCTTTGCTAGAGTTATCAGTTGATCTTTAGCAGCTGGACGAAATGTATCGGCCGGAACTAGGAGAGATTCTTTTTTCTTTTTGGTGCGAAGAAAGTTTGAAAGCTTACCTGAAAAAGTTGTTTTACCTTGTCCGTTTAGACCAACAACTAAAACAACTTTAAGTCCCGGTTTTTCCCAATCAACTTCTTCAGACTCAACACCCATGACGGCGCCAAGTTCATCTTGCACGATTTTAATAAATTGCTCAGAAGGATTAACTCCAGAGAGTACTTTTTCACCAAGAGCTTTTTCTTTAACCGCAGCAGTAAATGACTTCACTACTTTAAAATTAACATCGGCTTCTAACAAAGCTTTTCTAACCATGCCCATGGCTTCTTCAATATTGTCTTCGCTTAGGCGGCTTTTACCTTGAAGGGTTTTAAAGGCATCAGAAAATTTCTCAGATAAATTATCAAACATCTATAGCTCCAAACATTTTAAAATCTGCTCAGGTTTATCACACCAAAACTCAGGGATAAACTCTCCAAAATTCTCTTTTTGGGCATGCTCGCCCCAAAGTGCTCCAACAGACTTGATACCATAAAGCTTTGCGCCCTGAATGTCAGTGTAACTGTCGCCAATATGTAAACAATTAGACTTGTCTTCGCCGTCTAAAAGCTTAGCTAAGCCCGCCGGATGTGGTTTAGGAGTGATGTCATCGGCGCACACTAATTCTTCAAAATATTTAAGTAGATCAGCTGATTTAAGAATTTCTAATGTCGACGCCCGGTCTCTCCCAGTCCATACCAATAATCTCACCCCTGAAGACTCTAACGTCTGCAATAAAGAGCTCATACCTGGATAAGCCATTGCTCTAGCGGATTGGGCCGAAAGCTCGCTCCAGCGCTTGAGTAAACGCTCAGGATTTGAAAAATCGAGATTAAAGTTTTTTGCGCATTGAAGCATATCGGCATCATACTTTGCTCGAACTTCATCCATGCTAATTTGGCCTGCTCGTTCTTCGCTAACAAGTGTTTGTAATGTCGAAAGCATGGCCTCATGGCTTGAGACAAGGGTTCCATCACAATCAAAAACAACGTTCATAATTTTCTTCATAGGTTGACGACGCTCCAAGTCCACTACTATAAAGGCGCTGATTATGTTTTCCAAGACACTGCAAGATAAAATCGATCGTGCCAAGGCGCGCATGACTCCAACCAAGCTTGGAAACGTCGAATTTGCGTCGCCGCTTCTGCTCGCCCCCATGTCTGCCATTTGCAATGCTCCATTTAGACGTTTGATGGAAGATCTTGGTGCAGGTGGAACAGTCAGTGAGCTGATTTCTTGTCATGGCATCAATCACGGAAATTTAAGAACCAGGAATATGCTTAAGCTTGACCCTCACGAAAAGAATGTAGGGCTGCAGCTGTTCGGTGAAGATCCTAACGCCATGGCATTAGCAGCGAAGGTTGCAAATGATCACAACCCAAAATTTGTCGACATCAATATGGGTTGTCCGGTGAAAAAAGTTGTTTCAAAGGGTGGTGGCTCTGCCCTTCTTAAAGACACTTCTGCCCTTGGAAATTTTTTTGGGACTATTAAAAAAGAATTAACTATTCCTCTGACTATTAAAATTAGAACTGGTTGGGATAGCGATCATCTTAACGCTGATGAAGTTATTCATATCGCCAAAGAAGAAGGTGTAGAGTTTGTCGCCATTCATGGACGTACAAGAACTCAGCAATACACCGGTGATGCTAATTGGGAATACTTAGAAAAGATGGCACAGATTTCTCCTCTTCCTGTTATTGGAAACGGTGATCTTCATACAGCGACAGCAACAAAAGAGAGAATGGAAAAAACTCATTGTCCGGCACTGATGCTTGGTCGAGGCCCACTTCGTGATCCTTTTATCTTTTTAGACTCATATATAAAACCAGAAGATCAAATTCGCTTTAGCGCCCTTGATTATCTTGAAGTGATTCAAAAACTATTTGATTATATGAATGGTCATACAGACGTTGAAAAAACTCTAGTTATTCAAATGCGAAAACATATTATGTGGTTTGCTGCAGGCTTTGATGGGGTCACTCATTTTAGACGAGGACTCTTTAATCATAATAATGTCGACGAAACTCTAAAATATACGGAAAATTATTTTAATGATCTTACTCAAAGAGGAATGGCCTTTAAAAGAATCGATCACAGCCAAGCCTTCATGACTTCTGGACACGGTTAAAAAAGCGCCAAGCTTCTTTGGCAGCACTACAAAGACATTCAAAATATAATTTCAATGAGTTAGCTCAAATAAAGCTTATTGTTTAGTTTTTTAGTCAACTAACCGAAAAGTTAAGAGATAATGCTTAAAATATAAGAACGGAATACAAATGATGAAAAACAATAACATCTCTGTGATCTTAAAAACGCTTTTGATGACATCATCACTAGCGATTCATTTTCCAGCTTTCTCGCAAAGTTGCGTCGAAGTCAAAGAGAGTCTAAGAGCGATTCAAGCAAATCAGTACAATTTGAAAACTAAGATAACAAAAGATGGTACAGAGACCGAAGTTTCTTTAATCGAATTAGAAAAAGAGTACGACAAAACATTAGCTCAAGCCAGTATTCTTCAAGGTCTAAATGAACTAAACGAAAGTTTTTTTAGAGCTTCAAGAAATATGACAACAATTAATGAGCAAGGTTTTGATGAAATTTTAAGCAATATTGATAGAGTTGCAAAAAGTGATGATCTCCAAGTCATGCAAAATATGGCCACGATGGATCAACTTCTTTTGCAGCTAAAAAATGAAAATATTATCTCTAATGATGATGATGGTGATAAGCTTATTAAAAATCCGAAGAGTATCTCAATTGATTACTCATCTGGTGAGCCAATTCAGGATCAAGTAAATCAAAAGATACAGAAATTAAAGGAAAACTGCGGAGAAAGCACTAATGCTCTTTGTGTTTCTTTAAGAAAGGAAAGTTCACAAGGAAAAGAGCTTGTTGAAAAATTTATTTTAGCCTTTTCAGCAAACCAAAGTGACGTAACTCCACAACAAAGAAGGGAGCATCTAACAATCTATCGTGATGTTTTAAGAAATGGTCTAAGTAACGACACCGACTTACAAGCAATTTTCGACTCAGCAAGTGAAGTCGCAAAAAACACAAGAGCATCAAGTATTATTGAAGAAATTAGACGAGTAGGAAGTGCACAAGGCACTGATGTAAAAAATCTGCAGCGTGCTTATTGCTGTACTTTAACCGATCCTCAATTTAATAAAAGACAAGCTTGTAAAGATGTTAGCGATTTCAAAAAAGCTGAATGTGCACAATATAATGATGTTGCAACAACGTCTTTTGCTACTATTTTCAAAGCTTATAATAATTATGAAAAGGAAGTTAACTCTACACTTTCGTCTGATTTCACGCTTTCAAAAATTGACGATAGTCCTCTAGATACTTTGACACCTGCAATGCGTGATCGCATAAGAGCATCTAGCCCTGTGATTGCACAGTATATGGACGTCTTATCTGGCTCAATATTTGGTGGTGGAAGTTCGGCAATGTCGACATCCCTAAATGATCTTACTCAAAATTCTCAAGATATCGATCTTAAAGCAAACTCCATGATGAATAAGATCAATTGCATTTATAAAAGAGGAAGGCTCAACCTAAACGGAGTCGATGCTCTTCCTACCACTGGGAATATCAATTTGGATGCAGTTGCAACAGGACAAATGCAAGATGTGGTTGATCTTATGAATCAAAAAACTTGTAATCTTGCCCAGGCTTTAGCTGACGCAAAAAAACAAACAGTGGATGCATGTCCAAAATACTTTAAATTAAATCCTAATGATAATTCTTTAATTGTTCCAGAGGACCCGGCTTTACTAGCCGAAATATTTAAGCCTGGAAAAGACTCACAAGAAAAAAACGCCATTCAAGCAGCTTGGGCAAACCAATTGACAAGTATTGAAGCAGATCTCGCGAAAAAAAGAGCAGAGATTGATGCCTTAAAGAGCAATAACGAATATGCACACCTAGAACAACTTAAACGATTTATGTATTGGGATCTCAAATCCAGATGTAATGACTCAATTCAAACAAGTAATGTTACTACTGCTTCGTGTGGAATTGCAGATCGAAATGATAGTATTTCTTATGTGATGGAACTCGCTGGAGACGTTGGATCTGTAACAACAAAACTTTTAGCAGAGCTTGATCCAGCAACTATTGCCAACTCAGATTTATCTAATGCCAGTCTTTCTCAACGTAGGATCATTCTTGGAAATATGAGTGGTGCTTGCCAAGGTTTAACAAGACTTAATAGTGAAAAACCAAACAATGGTTTTTCTAGTAATGCAATTGTTTCGGCCTGTAGTCGAATTGCTTCAATGGAGACGGATGCATCAAAAACAACTTCTTATGAACGTGGTCAACAAATTGAAAGACGCGGCTACACTTTAAGTGGCGATGGAAATTATAGAAAGAAAAAATCAACGGGCAGTCAAATTGGTCTAGGCGTCCTACAAGGGATCGGCAACAGTGCAGGATTACTCGCTGGAACATACTTTCAAGGCAGACAACTAAGAGATGGTATCCCGTTTCAAGAGCAATATATTTATAATCAAATGGATCAGCAGTACGCTTATGATTGGTATCAACAAAATGCTCAACCAAACTATTTCTATCCTGGTATGAATAACCCTTATTACCTTCCTCAATTAGGTGGTTATTCAGGTGGATATAATTTTAACGGATCAGGTTTATAAGAAAATCAGCAATATTTATTGGCATATTTAAATAACCAAGAATACCCAGCCATTAAGACTGGGTATTTTTTCGCTTTAATTCTAGAGACTTACTCACTCAACATTAATAGCTCTAAAACCCGACTCTCCCACTCCGGAAAACTAGTACAATAGAGAGGTGGAAGTTTTAAGAACAAATCCAGAAATTCCGAAGAGTTACCGTGAGGTGGTATCACGGATGAATAGCTTATCCTCGAGTTTAATAATTCTATTGGCATTATTTTTTGCGGCTTGTGTTCCGCAGTCGCCAAAGTCTACCCGAAAATCAACCAAAGCTGCATCTACTGGTACAACAGCTACCCCTACTCCAAGTGCTCCAACATTTTCTGGAAATGCCTATTGGTATAACGGACAAGTTATTAATGGCGTACTTGAAATCCCTGACACATTTTCATCTGTAGTTTACTTACGTGGTGATTCAGTCAATAGCTTTTTGGCCCAATCGTCAGCACAAATGAGTGCGGTCTACTGTACGGTTATTAGCTTTAATAGCACTGGTGCAAAAGATCAACTTAGAGTTAGAGCAGTACCACTGACATTTAATAATTTTCAAACAGGTCAACTCGAAAGACTATTTAGAGTTGATATGAATCTTATTTCTACCGAATGCGATGGCGCTGTTGGGAATCTTGGGCAGCTTGTATCAAGAGCACCATTTTATTTAGGCAACACTTCATATTTGGCCGTGAGTAATGGAACAACTGGTAAAGGTATTTATTACAACTCCTCTCCGGGCGCTACTTTTAGTTCAAGATCTTTTAACGATGTTAAAGACTCTAACGGAAACTCACTACTATCAAATACTGTTAATAAAATTTATGCACATGGTACAACAGTTGTGGTTGGAACTCAGTCTGGTTTAGGTCTTTCACTAAACAATGCCTCAAGTTTTAGTGCCCCATCAACATTTAAAAATAAAAACATTTCAGCAATAGGTGGAATTAATTCTAAGTGGGCCGTAGCTGCTGATAACCAGCTTTATATTACTGGCGACAATGGCGTCACTTTTAACAGTTTTAGCTACACAGCAGGAACTCCAAGCATTAATGAAATTGTTGGAATACAAAGCGTTTCAGATTATATCTTTATTTCAACCAACTCCGGTGTCTTTTACACTGTTAATGATGGCGGCTCATTTACGCAACTAACCGCTTCAACAACAAATGGTATAAGCGTTGGTGGCGGTAAGTTATTTATTGCAACGAACTCAGGATTATTAAAATATGATATTTCAGCTGGTGGTGCACCAGTTTCTCAAGGAAGTTTTACGACTGGTAATGGACTAGGAAGTAATATAATTAACGATGTTGCAGTCAATGCAGCTAGCATTTATATTGCAACTTCAGCTGGTCTTTCCGTTGGGCTTATCAACGCTGTTAGTTTCTCTAATACAGTTCTTAGTGGTGGCGAGCCAAAAGAAGTAGCGGCTGCTTTAGATAATGCAGTGGTTACGATGTCTGGTGGTGGAACAGTTTATTACGATGGCGCAACTGTTATAACTCCAAGTCTAACAACTAAAACATTTGAGATTGATGATGTTTGTCCAACTTGTAATAGCCTGACTTCAACCAATGTTGCTCTTTATCAAATTTCTGCTGGGTCCATTGACGATACAACACGAGTTAGCAGCCTTGATTCTGCCATAGGAGCTCTTGGACTTAAAATTTCTGGAAACGGAAGTTCAGGTGGCTCAGGTGGAACATGTACAAATAATGACTGCCAGGCCCAAGGCTTTGACTGTTGCTTAGAAAATCAATGCGTGATTGATTCGACAGAAAGACCTGGAGCTGCAGCCTCGCTTGATCCGCTTTACTACTCACAAGCTCAAAATGACGTTGCAAGTAATTCGGCGCTTTTTGTGAATTACCCAGACGTGTATTATGTGTGTACGCAAGCACCTCCAGTAACAACCACTCCTACTCCACAACCTGATGCCGTTGCAACCGCAACAGCAAGGCTTCAAGAAGAATATGCACAGTACCTATGTCTTCAAGGTGCAGCAGAGGATCCAGTCAATTACGCCAATTGTATTGATGGAGACGGCGACTCAGATAACGACGAAGATGATTACAATATTATTAGACTTAGAGTTTGGGATCGTTGTGGCTGTGAAGCGGAACCTCTTGAACAACCTTACTGTCCTGACTATGGATTGACGGCAACGTTTGATACAAATGGCAACGTTCAAACTGTATCGTGTCTTATTCCACCTCCAGATGTTCAGCCCACTCCATTTCAGAGTTTAAGTATCAACGTTCCGGGAAAATCAGTTCCACATCGCTTTTTTAGAAGTGTTGATGGAAAAAAAGTTGATGATATCTCAACCATTTCTAATATAACTCCTGAAATTGTACCTGAAGGAACTCCGTTTGCTTACTTAGATGAATCAAGTAAAACGGCGCCACTAGATTCACCTTATAATATGAATGATATTTTGGGCCAAATGTCGGTAAGCTTAACTCAGGCATTGCCTGCAAAAATTATTAAATTGGAATTTGGTGCTGACTACGTTATTTCAGCAACCAGTGGTTTTTATACTCCATGCCCTCAATGCGCTCGTGATGCTTGGTATGACTCATTCACTGCTCACCCATCTTCTCGTGATGGTCTTGGCGTTCAGGCGGTAGGATACACAACTAGAAGAGATATTCTTTCTAATAATTCAAGCTTCGGTAACTACGAAGATAGTATTTTTGGTCGTGCCTGTTGGGTTCCACCAACAATGCTTCCATTTACACACAAACCTGAAGCATCTGTGATGGCGCAACGTGAAGCAAGACTGCGTGCCCAAGCGGCGCTTTGGGTTAATGGCTATCAACGTGACTGGTTCGGTTTTAACAAAGGCGCTTTGATTGGCTCTTTTGATGGCGTTAAATGGTTTGCCATTGGTAATGGACGTAAAGTCACATCAACTAGTGAGAGTCTTTATCTGGCTATTAATGCACCTTTTGGCGATCTTGCCGATACAACAGATATTGCTGTCAACATCGTTGCCGATCTTGGAAATAATAGTGTCGCCAACGTTGATTATGACCCAACAGTTCTTCTAAACGATTCAAGACAAAACAGGGCCGGTAGCTGTCAGCGCTTCCATGTTTGTGAAAAGGATATTGACTGCGTTTCTAGACTTGGCTGGGAATACACCTGCGCTAACGTTGATGTTCAAGATATTTCATGGCCCAAATTTGATTCTACTGGTGACGAAGTCATTGGTGAAAATACAAATTTTGGACTCGAAGATATTATTTTTGGTAATGCTGGTCTTCAAGGTGGAGCTAAACGCTGTGTCTATCGTGGGGCCGGGGCTCCATGTGCAAAAGACTGGAGTGTTTTAACTGATGATGTAAAAGAAAACTTTAGATGCGCGCCAAACTTCTTTTGTGCTGACTTAGATGCCAACATCTTTAATGATCGAGTCGTTCGTGAACCTGCTGCTCTTCAAACTTACCAATATGGAAAAGAATCTGATGTCCTTGGACGTCCAGTCAATTACGTTCTAGGCTTTAGTAATCTTGATGGTGCTATCAAAGATAATCTTGAATATAATGCTGCTAAAAATGCTAGTAAAAATTTAACAGCATCAAACTTTGGTATTTGTCGTCCAGGTAAGGCTATTGCTGATGATAATTTAATCAATCAACATAGCATTGAAGACAATCAAGCAAGAACCGACTTCATCAACCAAATCGCATCGTGCCCGTCTGATCTAAGTACAGTTGATCGTGTTCGTTCTTGCCCTTTAATCAACGTCGCTATCGATGATCCTGAATACGGAAACTTTATTTATGAAGCTTCTGGTACCGCAAGCGCTGTGGGCAGAAATAGTCAAAATATGTGTGGCGCTGAATGGAAAGATGCAAGTGCTGAAAGTATATTCAAAGATATTGAAGCTGAGTCACTTATTACGTTAGGATCTCTTTTTGCTCCTTCAATGGCGATGGATGCCTGCCTTAGAAAAGCCGGCTCGATTTGTCACACTGATCTCGATTGCGGACCAAATCGACTGCATGCTGAACAAGCAATTTTCCTCGATCAAGCTTCATTTAATGGAAGTACTGCAGAATATCAATACTGGACTGAGTCTTTAGTTTGTCGACAAGGTACAACTCCACCATCAGTCTTTGATCCGACGTACGAAGATTTTGACATGTCTTTAAATGCTTGCTGCCGTGAGCTTGGTACAAGTTTCACGATGTACACCAATATCGCTCAGGCTCAAATTGACGAAAACCTTGATAACCCACAAGAGCTAAATATATTGACAAGTATTTTTCCAAACGGAAAAACGCCTGATGGAACAAAACCGTATTCTCGCTACTCTATACTTGCGGATGCTGTAACAAACCCTACGGCAATTGCTTTAAATGATCCAAAACCTGTCTATCCTAAAAACCTTTCTAGTTATGCCGGATCATATGACAACCCAGCATTTCAATGGAAAGCTTTTAACGATACAGGCAATAAAACATGTTGTGGCGGTTCGTGGGTCAGAAAATTTAGTGATGGAAGTCACGATTGGACGACTAATAACCGTTTAAGTATTAACACAACTAACTTTAGCTGCTTAAACTACGAAAGTGATATTCACAACAATAAACCAGGTAACGTTTTAACCGCAAACTATAATAAAGACCTACCAAAATTGTGTTTAAACCCGGCGGAAAATGGTTGTGTTGAAAAAGGAATTAAGCTTAACGCTTCTGATAATAGTATTGTTCCTCCTTCGAATATCACAACTACAACAGGTACGATCTCGACGATGATTGATGATAGCAATATTCAAACGACAAACGCACAAGCTTACTATCAGCCAGTCGTTTTTAGAAATGCCTCAAGTCAATCTACTGATTTTGAATTTAACCTCATTCAAAGTCCATTTAAACCTAGAACGATGATGATTTTACCTCTCTACGTTGGAAGCTACTCAAATATTAATAATGTCAGACTCATTTTTGATGGCGCAGATATGGATGCTCCTGTTCCAATTTCTAATGGAGCAACTCCAAACTTAGTTGATAGAACAGGACAACCTGATTGCACAGGCTTTCAAGACATGGAAACTGCTGCTGGTTATGTTTCTGGTGCTGTTCCTGCAAGTAATAGCTTTGAGGCAGGTCGTTGGTGTGTTGCTAACTTAACTGCTTCAGATGGTCAGCTTTATACAACTTTAATTGTCATTGCTAACCCTTATAGAACCTTTAATGATGAGTTTTGGGATTATGCCGGTGTTGAAATCGACTTTAACGTTTATGGCACGAGTGGTGCTCACCCAAACAATGCGGCCTTAAATACAACGGCTACGACTAAAGACATTGGCTTAGGGATGTCTTCAGGAAATGCTAATTATTATGAAACAAAACTTGGTCGCCTGGAACTATTAGGAATTCCTCAAATCTTCTACGAACCTATCTATTGTAACTCTCAACGAGATGTCTTAGTTCCTGGTATCTTTGATAGCCTTATAAATAGAGCTGATTTTGAAGCTAACTCTATTACCTATCAAAACTATACTCCTTTGAGTGGCTCTGCCCGAAGGATTGAAGGTCTCTACGATCCTAGTAACCCAGCTTACGCATCTGACGTCTCCAAAACAGGTGGCATAGCGAGAGTGGCCTTCAAAGACAAAGTTAAGCTTCCTGACATTTTCTCTGGTCATGAATTTACCTGCTGTCGAGGTATTGGCAATGTGACCGAATCTGCTTCACGTTGTTGCAGTAATTTTGCCGATACAAATAATGACGGAGATTTGGTTTGTCTTATCCCAAGCGGAACCGATCTTAATGTCTATTTCAATAAATTCGTCTCTTCAGAAGGTATGGGCGAGACTCTTCCAGGTGGCGGGCTATTAGAAAAAGATTTCATCCCAGAAACTGGTGAACCAAAACTTACAAGTGAAGTCACTTCTAAAATTGAAACACTAGGAATTGCCTTTTGTCAGGGCAATGCGATTAGAAATGGCGCAGCGCTAGGGAGCTATTATCCTCAACCAAATAGTGGATCTTTCAATGGTGATCCTGAAGCTGGAAGAACATATAGTATCAACGATAGCCCTCTTGATTACGACCCTGATCGCGATACAGGGACTATCCTATTCAATCAAGGTTACCGTTGGGGACATCACGTTTACTGCCAGTAAGCACCGTGCTATATAGCCTGCTATGCTAAGCAAATTCCTATTATGTTTATTTATATTATGTTCTACGCCTGTTTTTGCAACAACTTGGGTTTGTACACACCCACAGGTTTGCCAGCTTACACAAGACCTTTATCAATCTTCAGGCTTAGAATCCCCTCACTTAGTCAAAGCAATAGCCTCTATTCTAGACCCTCATGAGGTTGAACCAAATAGTGCTGAACTTAAAGGACTGTTTAAAGCAGAGGTCGTCATCAGTGCTCCAAGTGAGATGCATCCTTGGATCGTTCCCATTTTAAAAATGAGACAAAAACAAAGTCATCTAAAATCTTTTCAATATAATATTTCCAAGTCTTTAAAAGCTAAATACAAAAATGCATCAACTGAAGCGTTAGCGCACTTTTGGCTTTACCCTGATATCAAATGTGATTTCTATCAAAAACTAAAACAGTGGATTGAAATAAAAGCTGATGAAAAGCCATGTCCTTATATGGCGGATGCTGACTTTCTGAGTGAAGTCGAGAAGACGACTCCTATCATTGTCAGTCATGACGCTCTAGTCCCTTTACTCATTTCATACGGGATTAAGGCTTACTCAATTAAAGGCTCAGGACACCACGAAGAACCCTCCCCAAAACAGCTTAAAAATGTTCAAAATATTTTAAAACAATATCCTAAGGTATTGTGGATTGTTGAAAAACAAATTCATTTTCCTCATTCGATAGAACAACTTCAGCGTAAAAGTGATAAGATAATTAAAATCGATACTAATAACGATTTTCCTTCAACTGGCTTAAGCGCTTTAGAAGACTTAAAACGTTTGTTGCAAAAATCAGAGTTATAAATGCTTGAAGCTAGACATATAGATTTTCGCTACCCTGATGGGGAAAAAGTTTTAGAAGATATCTCTTTTAAAATTGAAAAAGCAGGTATGCTTGGGATCATTGGACCAAATGGCGGTGGAAAGTCGACTCTTCTAAAAATACTAGTCGGTTTGCTACCACTTCAAAAAGGCGAAGTTCTCTTTCAAGGTACTCCTCTGGCTTTAACTAAAAAGGCCGTCTACGTCCCTCAAACAATTACACTTAATGATACTTTACCACTTAAAGTAAGTGATTTTTTAAACCTCTCCATTAAGAGCGCAAAACTCAGTTTGGATGAATGTTTAACTAAAGTTGGCATGCTAGATAAAAAAAATGACCTCATTAGAGAGCTTTCGGGCGGGCAAAAACAAAGAGTGATGCTGGCCAGGGCACTAAGGCAAATACCAGAAATTTTGATTCTTGATGAACCCACCACAGGTCTAGATGGTGAAGGTCAAGATCAGCTCATGATCTTACTGAAAGGTCTTCAGCAAAATGAGAAAACGACTATTATTATCGTTGATCATAATTTGAATCAAGTTCTTAATCATGCTGATAAAATTTTATGCTTAAACAAAAAACATCACTGGCATGAAAGAAAAGAATTACTCACACAAAATATTATCAATGATATTTATCACTGCGAATTTGAGCATATTCGTTTACACGAAGCTGGAACTCAATTCAACGATGAGCACCATGAATGTCAGCATGATCACAAACATCATCATGAAAAGAGTGAATAGATCATGAGCTTTTTGAGTGATTTTATAGAATATCCATTTTTACTAAGAGCATTGATTGCAACGAGTGTATTGTCACTAACGTGCGGATTAATATCCCCCTTAATCATTGCAAAACGTTATGCCTTTTTAGGATCGGCCGTATCACACTCTACCCTTTTAGGTTTATCACTTGGACTTTTTATCAGTGGCACTAATGCCCCACTTTCTCTCTATCTTTGGACACTTGGTATAACTCTTGTGCTGAGTTTGTTTTTGGCTCAATCGACTTGGAGGCAATCACTACCTTCAGATTCACTTATCGGACTTTTTTTCACAGCAACGATGGGCCTTGGAACGTTAATACATTCGCTAACAAGTCGAAGCAGTGGCGATTTAATGTCATTTCTTTTCGGTAACGTACTCTTACTCACCAATACAGATATTTATATTTCTATTCTTTTGGCCGTTTTAATCATACCTCTTATCCTTATTCCATTTAATCAATGGATCCTCACTATTTATGATGAAGACTTTGCCATCCTTTCAGGTGTACCTGCTAAAGCGATGCATTTTATATTCGTCTTTGTGATGACGGCGCTTATTGTATCTGCACTTAAGATATCCGGTACCATTCTCGTTAATGCCCTTTTATTAACTCCTGGATTCTTTGCATTAAGTTTTGCAAGAGACTTAAAACTGACTTTTTTGATCTCTGTTCTTTTTTCAATTACTACTGCTATAATGGGGCTAGTACTCGCAAACTTATTAGAAACTCCATCTGGAGCAACGATAGCAATGACTCAGTTATTTTTTCTATTTTTAGCTAAGGTCATAAAAGTTATATTGAGATAAGGATATTTATATGCGCAAGCAAAAGACCGTTAAAGATAGCCAAGTTGAAATGAGAATGTTGGTCATGCCCAACGACGCAAACCCTCATAATACTATTTTTGGTGGCGTTGTCATGAGTTGGATTGATATGGCCGCAGCCATGGTTGCTCAAAGACATACAGGTCGTCCCGTCGTGACCGTTCATATCGATGATATCAGTTTTAAAGCTCCTATTCGCGTCGGAGATCAATGCTGTATAAAAGCTGCCATCAATTACGTAGGAAATACCTCAATGCTTATTGGGGTCAAGGTTATCGCCGAAAATCCACAAACTGGTGACGTCAGACATACGACGACCGCCTACTTAACTTTTGTTGCTCTTGATGATGTTGGTCGCCCTGCCATTGTTCCTGAAATTGTGGCAAAAACTGAAGATGAAAAAAGACGCTATGCTGAGGGTAAAATCAGAGCACAAGAAATCAAAGCGAAATCAAAACGCTAGTTTAAGAACAAGAAGTCGACTCTCCACAATTTTCACATTTATAACATGTTCCGGCGCTCACCAAAGAGTAGTTGCCGCATTTAGGGCACTTGTGATTTTGCTTTTCCATACTATTTAAAGGTTGTGATAGTTTGCATCCATCTCGATACAAAGAGATTGATTTCACACCAAGATGAAAGGCTTGTTTATAGATAAAACTAATATCTTCGACTGTTGCATCTTTGGGTAAATTAATTGTTTTGCTAATACCTCCTGAAACAAAAGGAGTACAAGCAGCGACCATTTTAAGATGTCCCAATGGCGATATACTATTTGATCCGAGTGCCGTTTCAAAAATTGAAAGATGCTCTTTTTTTAATATTTTAGAATTAATGATATTTCCTGAATCTAGAACCGTCTTTTTAATTTCTAAGACTTCAGCTTCATTATAATTCAAGTTTTCAAGTGCTTTGACAAAAGTTCTATTAATCATTTCAGCACTTTTGCCACCTACTAATTTCTTATTTTTAATAAGAGCATACTCAGGTTCGATGCCTGTTGTCTCACAGTCCATGAGTAAGCCAATTGTACCGGTTGGAGCGATAACTGAAACTTGAGCATTTCTTAATCCATCTTTTTTGGCCTGCTCACAAACTCTCTCCCAAGTCCTGATACAGGCTTGGTAGATAGGTCTAAAAGCTTCAGGAAGATCATCTTTGTTTATAGACTGGAATACAACATTACCTTGAGTAATATTTTGACCTTTAGTTAAGGTAAAATGATCATCTAAAACTTTTAAGTGAGATTTTTTGTTTTTGCTATAGCCTTTATATGGACCTAATTTTTTTGCCAATAGAATTGACTGCTCATAAGCCGTCGCCGTTATAAAGGACGTAAGAGTCGCAGCCACCGCCCTAGCCTCATTTGAATCATATGCTAGAGCATAGGTCATTAAGAGTGAGCCCAAATTGGCAAATCCCAATCCTAGAGTTCTATAATGATGAGACCTTTGAGCTATTTTTTGAGATGGATATTGCGCCATATCCACAGTGATATCTAAAATTGTCGTATAAAGCTTAATGGTATGGGTTAACTTATCTACTAAGAGTTCATTATTTTCTTCATTTACAAATTTGAGTAAGTTTAGAGAAGCTAAATTACACCCGGTATCATCTAGAAAAAAATACTCTGAACATGGATTAGAAGCTAGGATTTCGCCATCACTTTTGCAGGTATGAAAATAATTTATATTATCGCAAAACTGGACACCAGGGTCTGCACATTCCCATGCACTTTGACAAAGGTCGTTCCAAATTTTGTCCGGTGAAATTAAGCTGACTCTACTTTTATTCAGACGGCTTACGAGTTTCCAATCTTTTTTCTTTTCTAAAGCTTCAAAAAACTTACTAGATATGCGAACTGAATTATTTGAATTTTGACCTGATACACTTGCATAACCTTCTCCATTAAAGTCTCCATCAAAGACTTTAACTTCAATTGAAGACAATCTTGCATCCTTCGTTTTTGAGAGCAACTTAGAGCCAGCGATCAGGGCCGCAACTTTTCGTTCTTCATGAAGTTTCCATTGAATAAACTCGATGATATCAGGATGATCAATATCTAGAATGACCATTTTGGCCGCTCTTCTTGTCACTCCACCTGAGCGAACTGCAGCTGCACTGGCATCCCCGACCTTCAAAAAGCCCATTAAGCCACTGGCATAACCTCCTCCAGGCAAGGGTTCGTTAGCGGCCGGTATATTCGAAAAATTTGTTCCAGTTCCAGATCCTTGCTTAAACAATCTTGCTTCTTTGGACCAAAGATCTAATAATCCATCTTCTCGAACAAGGTCACTTTTAACAGATTGAATAAAGCACGCATGAGCTTGCGGATGTTCATATGCGTTTAGGCTAGGCTTTGAAGTTCCGTCTGTATCAATAAACCAATGACCTAGAGCTTCACCTTCTATCCCATAAGAATGGTACAACCCAGTATTAAACCACTGGGGAGAATTTGGGGCGGCGATTTGGTGGATTAGCGTATATAAAATTTCATCCTCAAAAACACGCGACTCTTCATCATCAAAATAACCTAACTCCCAACCCCAAAAAGACCATGCTTTGGCCATTCTAAGACAGACATCTCTAACATCATCTTCTTTTTCAGTTTCATTCTTAAGCTTTAAGTATTTTCGAGCTAAAATCTCGCCTGCCAGAACGGACCAATTCTTGGGTACAGTGACTTCAATAGGCTTGGCTTGATCTAGATCATAATCAAGGCTGATTTTTCTTTTTTCAAACTCTACTAAAGAAGTAGGGCTTTCTAGGTTTTTCGTCCAGATTTTATTCACTAAGTCTCCACGAGTGAGCTTAACTAAGTTATGATAATTCTAACACGAGTAGGAAGTTTATATGTCTCAATTTTCAAAGATTTTTATCCTAGCTTTAGCTTTCATTCATCTAGGACTTGTGGCCCAGGATGATACTGGTACAGAACCTACTGAAGAGGTTCCAGTCTTTGAAGCCCATATGATTGATCACCCATTCAAAGGTTGCCCTGCAGGCTCAAAATGTACAAAAGAAACTGGGTTGTTAAGACAAGGTTGGGTTGATTCGTTAAAAACTAAAAAAAATAGAAATAAAAATCTTTCAAAATATCAATCGAGTTTTGGGATCCCTATTACACTTTGGTCCTATCCTCTTAAATCAATTGGTAAAGGTATTTCAACTTGGAGATCTCCTTGCCCTCAACATAACTCAAAAGAAAATCAATACTCTTTAGCTGAAATCATGTCTAAAGATTTGAAGTCTTTATTAAACCAAGAAAGTATCATTTTAAATAAGGCTATCCTTAGAACTTCAGATGGTAAGTACGTTCTATACCCAATGCCTGTAAGTGAAGCACCAATTTATATTAGTCAAAAAAAGATGATTTATAGCCTTGATACAGAGGGTGAATATTACACCATAGAAGTTAATTCAAACGGTGACATTTCAATCATTGATCTTAAAAAACCTGAGCGATTTCCTGAATATATTAAATGTAGTGATGACATGATTCAAGCCTTTAAACAGTTAAAATATCCCGAGGGATTTTTTAAAGGACTCACTTGTAAATCTATTTGGGATATCAATACAAAATCCTTCCAATCTATCGCCTATGGTTGGAGCTGTAGTTGAAGATCTTAGTTTGGAATCTTGAAAATTTATTTTTAGTCCCCCATTTAAAGTCTTCTTATAATCAACCGCTAAAACCACAAAAAAAAGTTAATCAAATTATATCAATTATTAATGAACTTGATCCTGACGTACTATTTTTGTGTGAAGTCGGCGGTGATGATTCACTTAAAAAACTAGAATCATCATTAGATGATGACTACTTCACTTTTTATACTGAAGGAAATAGTGATCGTGGTATTGGTTTAGGTTTTTTAGTTCGTAAAACATACTCACATACCAATTTTTTTCGACATACTGATGTTATCCTTCCGGCCATAAGCGTAGAAGATCGAAATTCACCCAGAAAGTTTTCTCGTGATTTAGCGGAGCTATGGTTAACGCCAAAAGATGTAAAATCCCCCAATCTTATTATTTTTGGAGTCCATCTTAAATCGGCACAAGATAGGACAGGCGCAGATCATCGTGGCTTTAGACAACGAAGTGCAGAAGTTCGAGGCCTCGTTACGATCATCAAGCAAAGACAAATCCAGTTTCCAGATGTTCCCATTTGGTTTGTTGGAGATTTCAACGGTCTTGCCGCTGGTGATCAAATCGACCCAGAGTTTGAGCACCTTCATGCTCAATTACCAAGCCATCAAGATCTATTGACTAGACTTGATACTCCAAAACAACAACGTTGGACCTTTGCCATGTCATTTCAACAAGATAAATCACTACCATCTCAGCTTGATTATTTTTTTATTCCATCAAGCACACCTACCCCTGAACATAACAACAGCGGCGTTGTTCAATTATGGCAAAGGCTTGGCAATAATGCCGGTCCAGCTAAAACAGCGTTTGAACGTGACTTGTGGCCTTCAGACCATCTTCCACTCTTAGCAACATGGGATAAGGACCCATTTTAGACCAATAATAACAATGTCTTACATCCTGAAAATGTAGCCTCAATGAGGCCTCTTTGCTTGCCACAAACTTGATCTGGTTGATATGTTTACCCATTACTTTAACTGGATATACTCATGTTCAAAAAGCTCGCTTTATTCACGCTATCTCTATGCGCACTATCAACTCAAAGCCTTATGGCACAAAATATTGTTCAAGAAGGTCACTACCTTTTCGATGCAAATAAAAAACTTATTAAGCTGATTCAATCTCAAGGTGATCTTACAATTGATCATGTTGGAAAACATGGTTACGAGGTTTACGGCCCAAACGGCGTTGGTCTTTGGCTGAATGATCTTGCATCACAATTAGATATCACTATTGTTGATTTGGAAGATCAACACGACCATGAAGCCATGGAAAAAGCTTTCGCTAACTACCCAAGTCCAAGCGAAATTGAACAAAAGCTTTTAGAGCTTCAATCTCAATACCCTGATATTTTCAAACTTTTTTCCATTGGCAAAAGTGGTAACGGCCAAGAAATTTATGTTGTTAAGCTATCTGATAATGTTGACACAGATGAGCTAGAGCCAGAATTTAAGTATATTGCGAATATGCACGGTGATGAAATCGTTGGTCGTGAAATGATGATACTTCTTCTTGAAGATCTAACGGCTAAATATGCTGCTGGAAATTCTGAAGTAAAATCTCTTATTGATAATACTGAGATTTATATCCTTCCAAGTATGAACCCTGATGGAGCAGAAGCCAGACGTCGTGGTAACGCTCGTTGGTCTGATCTCAATCGTAACTTTCCTGACTTCACGACTGATAACCGCAACACTCCAAGTGGCCGTCAGCCAGAAACTCAAGCTGTTATGGCATTCCAAGCACAAAGAAAGTTTTCTCTTTCAGCTAATTTTCATGGCGGAACAGAATGTGTGAACTATCCTTGGGATACATCTGCTGATGACTTTCCATTACTAGAATTGGTTAAAGACCTTTCGAACGAGTATGCCCAAGAAGTTCCAGGCATGAAGAATTCAACAGAATTTCCAGGTGGCGTTACTAACGGTTACGACTGGTATGAAGTTGATGGTGGAATGCAAGACTGGAGTTATCATTGGTATGGCGATCTACAAGTGACGATCGAGCTTTCACACCAAAAATGGCCTAACTACAGCACAATCCCACAATATTTTCAGTGGAACAGAAACTCTATGGTTCGTTATATGACTAGAGTTCATCAAGGTGCTGGTTTTAAATTTGATACTGCAAAATCTGGTCGTGTTGTGATCGAATCTGCCGGGATGTTTAAAAAGCAAACTATTGGCGAATTTACTTTTGGTGATGGTGAGTTTTACAAAATCCTAGAGCCAGGTCGCTATACATTTACAGTGACTGATTCAAACGGAAAACAAAGCAGCTTCACGACAAAAGTAACGACTCAAAATGGAAACTTTAAACCGAATTATACAAAACTATAATTAAAGACCTCTTTTGAAATTCATATTCTTCATTTCATTCTTTATTTTTTCTAGCTCTCTTTTTGCCAAGGCAAACTGGGAGCTTAGAATTCATCAAGCTAATTTTGATGTCCAAGCAGTTGATATAAACAATCAAGAATATAAAGCTTATCTAGACAAAACCAGTTGGCGTTGTTGGGCCGAAAAAACAACTCAGTCTGGTAATCTGTTTATCCGCGCTTTGCACTGTAACTATAGTGTAGAAGCACTCGGCTCTTTCAAAAGCTATGCCTCTTGCGGAGTAGGCAAAATATTCGATGAAGTCTCAGTAGAACTCAAAGATGAACGTAAAAACTTAGACTTAAAAGTGATCCTCACTTGCCGATATTCTGAGTCCGAAAACCCTTAAATTCCAAGACTAAACCTCCGATAGGACCTATGACGATCATGAGTTTGTAAAACTCAAGATTTCAATCCAAGGAGTTTAGGATGTCACAAAAAAATCTTCTCATCTCTCTATGCGCTTTATCTGTTGTGGCCTGTGGGCACTACTCTCCTCCTGAAACATTTGAATCTAAGATGGCAAGGTATCAAGTTAGAAATACTGGTAACTCAGGTGTACCTGAAATTGAACCGATTCAATTTAAGACAACGCGAATGAGAGCCCCAGCTTCTGTTGAACCTAAAACTGAAAAAGAAGATATTAACTTTTCGAATAGAAAACTATACTTCATTACATTGTATAAGCAGTACCATGAACTATCATCATTTTCTCAAACACCAGTACGAGAAATTAAACAATGCCCAAGCTTTCATTCTGCATTAGTTGATCACTCAGAAGTTGAAAAACCTAGAGTAGATTGGAAAGTTCAATATAATACAAACAAAATTCAAGATGAAAATTATGTAAAGTACTATCCAGAACTTTATCTATCGATGGATGACAATGCTCCCACTCCAAGAGTTGTTGACTTAATTAGAAATGATACATCAAAGACTCAAAGTCTGGTTCAGTCCGCAATAGAAAAACATGTCGACAAAACACATGCAGAACTTGCTGAACTTTGTGAATATGGAACAAGTGATAATTATTATGCTTTTGAAAATCTCAATACTGAAATTAGAAAAAAAGATGTTGCCCCAGCATCAACGACTGGTATGAAGATCCTTTTGAAAACGACTTTGTTTTCAAATAAAGCTTTAATTGAATCTCTTAAACAAAGCTCTACTCCATCAAGAAGTCCAGCTTCAGCAATTAAAAAGGTTGATTTTGAAGCTTTAGTGATGAATCGACTTGGAGTTCCATGGGCAAAGGGTTACTACCAATCGCTTAAAGAAAGACCATAAAAAAAGCCACCCTAGGGTGGCTTTTTTTTTAGATATCGCTAATTTGATTAATTATTTCTGGATGAAGAACAAAAAGATTAGTGTTGTTTTGATGATTTTCAATTTTCTTTTCTCTTTCAATTTCTGCATCATCAACTGGATCAATTTCATTCCACTCTCTTAAAACCTTCTCTTGATCAGCATCCAGGTTCTTGCTGTATCTAACAGCAAAATAGAACATCGCTCTAGCAACATTACCTTTATGAAAGTCTGGAACTTCAAAACACTGTGTTCCACGGCTATCACGACCCATTTTACTAACTTTACCTTCCCATTTTACATCTGTGACATAGCAAAACGGGTAATTTGATCTTGTAGAATTAATAGAGCTTTTAGTTGGAAACAAATGGTGAAGATCACTTTTTGCAATTCCAACAGCGCCCATAGACTGAGGCCATGTATGCTCTGTATTCATCGCTGAGTTATTAGGAATAGATCTTGTCTTTAAACAGTAATTAGCAGAATAGACTCCGCAAACTTCACCGCCAAAATTATCTAATTTTTCAAACATGACCTTTTTAGCCTCTTTATAACCTAGAGATCTTTGATCTTTAGATAATAATGAGCGTAATTGGCTTTTGAATTCTCCATCGCGAAGATGTGAAATTGCATTAAATTCTTCAGGGGTAACTCTGGCAAACAAAGACATAGAAGCGGTTACTAGAATTAAAACCAAAAAAGATTTCATACATTAACTCCGCGTAAGTATTAGTAATTCTTTCTATCTAGCAAACGTTAATATGCAAAGGGTGTATTTTTGAACTAACCAAATAAAAATAAAAAAATCACCCTAAATAGCTGATTATTCGAAAACATAAAGTCTATTTCTTGAGGATAACAAGGCAAGTTTATCTTTAGTCGTTACTGGACCTGCAAAGATTCCTGAAGCTTCATGGCCTAAATGATGTTTCCATTCAACAAGGCCATTTTCTGCATTAATGAAGTAAATATGTCCCTCGACATCAGTAGCGACGTAACCATTTTTCCAATGAGTGACTGAACTGATTTGAAAGTCAGAGATCTTAAATTTTAAAACTGTTTTACCTGCTGAATTAACGCCAATGACCTCACCGTTATTTGTACCGTAGATAAGTGTGTCTCCAAACTTAAGAGGCTCATAGCTAGAGATGAATGGCAAAGTACGAATCGTTCTTCCATTTTTAGGGTCCAAGACATGTAAGTCATTAGAGCTACTACCAATCCATAATTGATCATTAAAAAAGACTGGAGTCATATCAATATCAACGAATTTATCACCGTTGGATATTTTGCGTTCCCAAAGTAAAATCCCTTCTTCAACATTAAAAGAAACGATACTACCATCAGCAAAACCGACATAAAGTTTATTGCGATAAACAATCGGTTTTGAAGCACGTTGAAGTGTCGTTAGTAGAGGAACAGAGCGCTTGTAAGCCCATAAGATTTTACCAGTAACAGCATCTAGAGCGAAGACTTGGTGATTACGAAGCTGAACAAACAAACGACCACTAGAGACTGTAGGACTAGATTCAATAGAGGCACCAAGATCAATTGACCAAATTAAGTCACCTGAATCTGAATTTCTCGAAATGAGACGACCTTCCGATGTGCCATAATAAAGAATATCGTCAGAAAGTGTGGCACCAGCATGAGATGTTCCATCATCAATGGCATGCCAAAGCTCTCTTCCATTTTCTAAAGAAAAAGAGGACATTTTCCCATTGCCATCTGCCATGAATAATCGAGTCGCACTGCTATCGATGGCCGGCGCACCTAAATGGATTGGCAGATTACCAGTTTCGTATACAGGGTCTAAATTTTTTGCCCAACTAACAATTAAAGGAGCTCTCTCACTTCTTACACCTTCAAGCATGGATAGGTGTGAGCAGGAACTAAGACCTAAACCCAACAATAAAATTGGGAATGATTTAAACATTATTGATCCAATTGAGAGAGATACAATTTTGCAAGCAATGTCATTTCAGCATCATTACCTTTATCAATAACCCACTGAAGATTAGATCTGGCTTTGTCTGTTTGACCTAGCGAAAGGGCAAGACGACCAAGATCAAGGTAAACTTTGGCTTCCATAAAGCCGACATTTGATTTAACTAAAGACTCTAGAGATTCAAGAGCCTTTTCATTATTACCAGCATTCTCGTAAGCCACAGATAAATTCGTTGCTAAAACAAATTTTTGATATGGGTTTGAAGCAGCTGAATTTAGAGAATTAAGAACTATAATAGCATTTTCAAACTGTCCGACTTCACTAAGCTGTGCAGCTGTTTCAATACCAATTGGAAACAATCCGTTAGCGTTTCCGATATTTTTCTCTAAATTTTGGAAACCAGATAAAAGAGCGGCACCATCGATTTTCTTTTCAGAAAAAGACTTAAGCGATCCTTGTCCGTATTCATAAATAGCAGTTTCAGCTTGAATATTTCTTTTAGAATGCATCCAGTTCCAAACGCCAAAACCGACGACTCCAGCCAAAGCTGCAACAACAACACCGATCATAAGAACTTTATTCTTTGCGATAAAAGCTCCCATCTCAGTTTGTTCTAAAATATCATCAATTCCGCGATTAGGAGCGGCCGTATTATCTGTTGCCATGTTTGCATTCCCTCTACTAAAAGTAATTTCATGAATTCTATGGAGAGGCCTATAAGTTGTCAAAAACAGACAGCTTCGATAGACTAAAATAGTTAAAAATAATGAATTTAAAGCGGGATTTGCCCATGAATCAAATAATGCTACGCACTCTAGCTCTTATCTTTGTGTTCCTTGCATTTGCTGCACCTGCCCACTCTTTTGAAAGACGAGGCCGTCTTGGAGTTGGTTTTAGTAATCAACTCATGATTGATGTTCCTGCAGTCTCTTTTAAAATACAGCGTTCAAGATCATTTGCTTTTGGTGGAATTCTTGGCGTTTCCACAGACTCAAATGATGGTGGTGTAGGCGCAGGGGTAAAGCTTTATAAAATTTTATTTGATGAGCCTCAACTCAATTTCTATAGCTCTTTTTTAGGAGCCTACATAAAAGACAAAAATGGTACAAGCGCCGATGTCAGCGGCTTTCAATTTGATCTTACCCTTGGGTCTGAATTTAGTTTTGTAGGACTTCAAAGTCTTGGATTTTCAATCGACTTTGGTGTCTCTTTAAATAAGCTAGACGATTTTGTCGTTGAAACAACTGCTGGCGGACTTGTTGTCGCTGCTGTCCACTTCTACCTGTGATCACTTTTTGAAATATCTACTTTTTATTTTCCTCCTTCTACCTACATTAAGTTTTGCTCAAGCAGACCTTGAATTTGGTATTGAAGATGACGATCTAAAAATTGGTGGTGATATCTTTAATGATTTCAATGAAGATCTTGAAAGCAACCAAGTCTTAGAAGACGAGCGATTTTATCGCTATGGACGATTTTTCTCCTTTCAAATCGGTGCGGGCTTAACAACGTTTGATGGAAATCGTGGGGAAGCCTACGAAAACGATCCTCCGACTTTTGGCTTAGGATTTAATTATTTTTTAGATTTTCAATCCTCTTACGGACTAGGTTTAGAAATTTCTAAACATCATATTTTTTTAGATGAGCCAGTAAACTTTGGTCAACCAAACAGAATTGGTCTAGTTGATGTCACTATGCTTAGAGTTTACTTCAGCTATAGGTATTACATAGACACGGCAAACCTCGGCACAGCTATTACCTACTCAAATCCATACTTTGTTGGAAGACTTGAATATTGGTACACAACTAATAAATTTAGAGATCAGTCCCAGCTTGATAACGATAACGGTGGTGGATTAGGTTTTGGTACAGGCTTTGGACTTGAGTTTCCGGTCAAGCTTCGTGAATCCTATATCAACGTGGAGTTTCTTTTTCACTCAGTTAACTTTCACGATAAATTCACTCAAAATTATCGTCCTGTACCAACAAATCCCTCTGGGTTTGGTTATGAGGACCTAACCGGCAATGTTTGGACGACTATGGTCGCCTATGTGTTCAGTTGGTAATATTGAAAACTTTTTTTCGCAAAATTAAATTTTTTTTTGAAAGATCAGTTCTTGAAGGTTCTTGGACGCAATTACTTATCATTATCTTTGCCATCGCTCTAGTAAGCTTTTTAGGTGGACTTAGTGCTTATTGGCTAACAGCAGAGTTTGAACACTGGAATAAAGCTGTTTGGTGGGCATTTTTAAGATTAACTGATCCTGGCTATCTTGGTGATGATCAGGGAACAATCCTTAGAACCATCTCTACCATTTTAACTATTATCGGTTACGTTTTATTTATGGGTACACTTGTGGCCCTAATGACACAGTGGATGTGGAGATTAGTTCGAAGTCTTGAAGAAGGACGAACTCCTCTATCACTTAAAGGTCATATCGTCTTAGCAGGTCTTGATCAACGAACACCAGAAATGATTAAAGAGATGCTTCTTTCTGATACGCGCCTAAACCAATTCTTAAGACGTTTTAGACAGTCGAAACTTAATGTTGTCGTCCTCACATCAAGGCCAGGTATTGAAGCCGTCCAAATGCTTAAATCAGAATTAGGAAGTCTTTGGAGTCGTGGCCAAGTGATTGTCCGCCTTGGTCGCGCTTCAGATCCAGACGATCTTGAGCGTGTAGACATCATCAATTCTGCCGTTATGCTTATTCCACAAGTCGAAAATACTCAAGGTGATGCACGTGCCAGCACCATACTGGCGGCACTTAATCACGTGCTAAAAAAATATGATCATCCAGGCCCTTTAGTCGTTGCTGAATTTGATCAGATTGAATCAACTCAAATCGTTCACGCTTTTCCAAAGATTAACTGTGAGCCACTTCAAAATAAATCCATCATCACAAAAATTTTAGCTCAATCGATTAAACATGCAGGCTTGGCAAAGATTTTCATGGAACTGCTTTCACACCGTGACGGTCATGAAATTTATATTAAAGAGTTTAAAGAAATTGTTGGGATGTCTCTTAAGGAAGCTGAGTGCTACTTTGAGAATGTCTTACCGCTTGGAATCTTAAGAAAGACAAATCAAGGTAGCGAACTACTTTTAGAACCTGACACAATCATTAATGAAACAGATAAGCCGTTGTTCATGGCCCAAGATAGTAATTCAATTCAGGTATCTCATCATCCCCACCAACAAAAACCAAGAATTGAACTCTCCTCTCTTAAGCTTCCTGAGGTCAGATCTAGAGATGTTTTAATTATTGGTGACCAAGAAAAAGCTAAGGCAATTCAACATGAGCTTTCCAGCTATACTGACTTTCAGGCGAAAGTCGATGTGGTGCAAGACTACTCCATCGTAAATCTTAAAAATTATAACAAAATTGTGATTCTTCCATTAAGAAGTCAAAGTTTAAGGTCTGATGAAGTCGATCAACTAACGATTCATAAGTTCTTCATGCTAAGAGCTCTGCTATCTAAACTAGATCATCATCCAGATATTCTAGTCGAACTTGAGTCCCCTACTGCAGCAGAAACCTTCGCTGATGAGAACCGATGCGACGTGATCGTGCCTGCCTATATCAGCTCGCATTTGATTGCTCACGTAGGATTGAGAAGAGAGCTTAGCCAGGTGTTTGAAGAGGTTCTTGGGCCAAATGGCTGCGATATGACTCTCTATCACGCCAGCGTTTATAATATAGAACTTCCAAAAACTTATACGTTCGGTGAACTCAAGTCGATCGTACGTTCTTATGGACATGTCTTAATTGGTTTTAGAATTGCCCTTGATGAAAACAGACATAAAAGAAGAGTCGATTTAGCTCCACATTCAAACAGTGAATATCAACTTACTGATAACGATAGATTGATTATTTTACACTAATTCCATTTTTGTGGAATTTCGATAAGCTCATTTAAATCATAACCCAAGGCTTCGGCCATCTCTTCCATTTTAGCGCGCTCAACAGAATCAAGCTCTGGAGTTTTAGACATAAACCAAAGATAGTTGTGCTTAGGAACACCAATCATGGTGACATCATGATTATCAGAGACATAGTGAACCAAATAATCAAACTTTAATGGCCAAAATGGACGAACTTTCCAGTGAGCTTTTGTCGTCTCATCAAAAACCCAACCTGTTTGTGGGATTTTTTTAAGTTCACCATCAAATCCGTCTTTATTGAAGCGAAAGTCGATATCAATTTTACCGTTTTTCTTTAAGCTGTAAGTTTCAGTCGCGTTGTATGCACCCTTTTCAAGGAACGTAGGAATATGAGCAATGACGTACCACTTACCCATAAAACGATTCATATCAACAGTCTCTGCCGTTTCGTCGCGGTAGTAAGTTGTAGAGCAAGCACTAAAGGAAATTAAAGAACAAAGAACGATTAATTTTTTCATAAGAGCTTATTTCCTAAAACAAGATAAAGGACAAGAGCCGTCAAACTCTTGTCCAGAAATCTTAAGATTTTTTAACCTTTTTCATTCTTTGCGCTAAATCGTGACCTGTTCTAAAGAGTAAATGCACAGGCGTATTATCTAGTGGAAAAGCTTTTCTAAGACCATTTTTCAAATATCTCTTATAGCTATCAGGGATACCTTGAGATTTATTTGAAAAAAGAAGAATCGTTGGAGGATCAGTTTTAACCATAGAAGCGTAACGAACCTTGAAGCGTTTTCCACTCGTTCTTTTAACAACGATTGGATGTTTTTCAATAAGCTCAAACACTGAACGGTTAAGCTCCCCTGTCGAAACAGGACGTCTACGAATAAGAACCGTTTTCTTAAGTGCCTTTTTAAGCACACTTAATCCACTTCCACGAAGCGCAGACATTGGCAGTACATCGCAAAAACTTAACCAAGGAAGAGTCGCGCGAAGATCACTGATCCACACACGTCTTTCTTTGTCGTCTTTGAAGTCACGCTTTTTAATATCCATTTTATTCAGAACAACAATGACAGATTTACCTTTATCAAGAGCGATATCAAGTAATCTTCTATCTTGGTGTCCTACACCTTTAGTCGCATCAACCATATAAATCACTAAATCAGCTTCAGTGATTGAACGAAGTGAGCGATAAACAGACTGCTCTTCTAATGGGTCATCAATAGATTTTTGACGACGAATACCCGCCGTATCAACAATATGAAGAGTTCGCCAAAAGCTACCAGTTGGAGCTTGTGTTTCTTCAGTTGACTCAAGCGTCTCTTCGTCCATAGCGATCATCTCAGCATCGCTATCTTCTTCAAAATCATCGTCTTCTAGAGAGCCAAAAGCTTTGGCATAAAGCTCTTCATCTAATAAAGCATCATCATCGTCGGCATTAACATTATTCTCAGAAAGTTCATATGAATCTTCTAAGTTAATATCATCAGCGTACTGTTCTGCCGTTTCATCGAAATCGCCTTCATCTTCATAAGAGTCAGACATACGGTCAAAGAACTCAGGATTGTTTTGTCTAAAGTCTTCGTACTGCTTTACTAGGGGGCCATCATGCTTAATCAACTCGACTCTTTTATCGAGTTCAAGGGCATCAGCTCCAAAATAAAGATCAAAATAACCTTCAATAGGATCAACTGTTGTTCCGGCAATTTCACTTACCAACGCTCGCTCTGAACCAAGTAATTGATTAAGCATAGTTGATTTACCAGCATTAGGAGCCCCAATAATAGCAACTCTTGCCACAACGTTTTCTCGTGGAGTCACACCATGCTGAAGTGTCGGCGCCGTATTCTGGTCATCATTTTGAAAATCAAGAGAGCGTTGTTGTAGAGCTTCACGAAGCAGAACAACACCTGTGCCGTGAGAGGCTGACAGTGTGAACATTTCTTCCGGATCTATTCCAAGCTCATAGAACTCGAGCTCAGTACCAGCTTGAGATTCATCATCGTATTTGTTAACGACTAACCAAAAAGGCTTTTTTTGCATACGAATAGCTGTCGCGATTTCACGGTCAACGGGTAAAATACCTTCACGAACATCAACCACGAATAAAACAAGATCACTCTCTTGAATAGCGAGTTTAGCGTGATCTTTCATAATATTAAAAAAGGCACTGACGTTGTCTTTACCTTCTTCAACTCGTTGAGGATAAAATCCACCAGTATCAACTAAAACGATGTCTTGGCCTGTTTTGTTAGGCAAGTCTTCTAGGTGAGCGATGCCATAGTGGCGATCTCTGGTCACACCAGGACGATCAAGAGTCAAAGCCTTATGCTGCTTTTTCATCATGCGATTAAAAAGTGAGCTTTTGCCCACATTAGGTCTTCCTATAATGGAGACGACGTAATCTCTTTTCATTTCTGTCTCCAAACCCTTGCAGAAGCTTCTGCTCTAGGAAGCCCTAGTTGCTCTAGGATCATATTATTTTTGAACCACTTTGGAGCAACTTTAACGTGAAGATTAAGATGAACTTGGTTTCCCATCATTTGCTCAATTCTCTCACGTGAGCGAACACCAATTTCTTTAATCATTTGTCCGCCTGAACCAATCACGATAGCTCGCTGACTTGGACGGTTCACAATAATTGAAGCTGAAATTTTAGAAGCAATACGCTTTTCTTTAATACGCTGATCGTGCATATCGCGAAACTCTTCGATAAGAACGGCTACTTCATAAGGAATTTCATCTTTTAAAAGAGTGAAAGTCTGTTCACGAATATACTCTGTCGCAAAAAATCTTTCGTTTTTATTTGAAACTGCTCCACCATAAAGATGCGGGCCTGATTGGGCTTCATCACAAAGAGCGCCAATAAGAGTATTCATATTCAGCTCACTTCTAGAGCTGATTAAGTAATGCTTTTCAATAGCAGGAATAATCTCTTTTGCTTTTAAAGTAATCTCATCTAAAGGAAGTTTTTCAGCATCCTGAACAACATCACCTTTTGTGAAGATTAGCCAAGTTCTGCCGAGTGGACGATTAAAGTTTTCTTTAAAGTCACTCACTTGTTCAAGCACCGGTCTTGAAATATCAACAAGTAAAAGATTGAGGTCTACGCCCTCTGCTCCATCAAGCGCTTGTTGATTAAGACGTTTGTTAAACTCTTGGTTACTTTTATGTAAGCCCGGAGTGTCGACAAGCACGATCTCTGTATGATCGACAGTCATCACGCAGTGGATATGATTTCTCGTTGTTTGTGGTTTGTGAGTCACAACTGTTAAGTCAGTGCCTAACAAATAGTTAATCATACTAGACTTACCAACGTTAGGAGCTCCTAATGTTGCAACCATAATTGATTTATTATGTGGATGTTGGTCTTCAATGAGCATTTTGATCCCCTTCCAAATGTAAATTTTGAGCTAGGACACGCCTAGCAAGTTCTTTTTCTGTTTTCTTTTTTGAATGTCCCTCTAAAGAGAGAATGTTTTTTTCTTGAATTTTAAGTGTGACGAGAAATTTTCCAATCGTAACTTCTTTAGCTTCATAGATCGGCGCAACTTTGTAGAGCGCCATGGTCTTTTCTTGTAAACGAGTTTTAGGATCGAAATCGTTAAGTCGTTTTACATCGTAAAACGAGTCATCAAGAAGCTGAATGGTATTATTAAAAGCAAGTTCAAGTGCCTCTTGACCTTGATCTTTAAAGACAGCGGCCATCATCGCTTCGAAAGCATCAGCTAGAGCCCCACCAGATAAGTAGTTTTTATCAATAAACTCGCCTTTACCGACAATGAGTAAGTCTTGAAGACCAAGGCATTTTGCTAACTCAGTAAAGCTGATCTCATTAACGAGGGCCGCTCTTAGTTTAGAAAGATCCCCTTCTGGCAGATGATTGAATTTCTCAAACAACGTTTTACTAACGATAGCGCCAACCAAAGAATCACCTAGAAACTCGAGGCGTTCATTACTATTAATGCCTTTATCTTTGGCATCATTCATAAAAGAGCGGTGAATTAAGGCCTTTAGAGGCCACTCATAGCTTCTAAAAGTCATTCCAAGCTTGGCTTCCAAGCTTGATAAGGCGTAAATGGTCTGTGGGAGTTGAGCCAGATTATGGAAAAAATGCGAAGCATCATTTGAACGTAAAACTACGTCCCTAGCGTTATTAAGGGCAAACTCAGTGAAGCTTAGCTTCGCGTTTGTTTGTAAGGTCGTCTTCTGCATATTATCCACGTTATTCGAATGTCTTGCCCTGTGTTAACACTGCTTTGGCGTAAGAGCAAGTCTGAGTGTTTAAGTTGTCGTCTAGCCATGAAATAGCTACACTTAGGCTCGAAAAACCCCCTAAACCTGTGAAAGATTTACTATGTCTGAGTTTATTTATGGCCAATACTGATCTTGAGCAAACGGCTAACTCCGAGACTCTTCCAAGCCCAAAAGACTTAGGAGCCTGGCAGTCACTCTTTTTTTCTGACCTAAAAAGTAAAGGCCGAAGTCTTAATACGCTAAAAAACTATAAAACAGATCTAGATTGCTTTAACACTTACCTGACTCAATCAAACCTTAGGCCTGATCTGTCACGCTTTGGTGTTCAAGACGTTCAAGCATACGGTGCTTATCTTGATCAACGTTACACTTCTGATAATTCTCGCCGAAGACGCGTTCAAGCTTTAAGGTTATTTTTTGATTTTCTAGTTGAGAATCAATTGTTCTCTCATAATCCTGTACGTAAGCTTCCTACCTCTCCCAAGTTTTTAGATGTTCCAAGACCTACTCCTTTTTCTGAAGTTAAAACACTTTGGGAATATCTATTGGCAGAAGAAAAAGCACCAGAAAATTTAAATCGTTTAATGGCGCTTAGAAATCAAATCGTCGTTTTAATGATTTATGGTGCTGGCTTAAAAGTGTCTGATCTTTCAAGTCTTAAGTATCAGCGATTATCACTTAGCTCAGAAAATCCAAGAGTACTGATCGAGCATCCAAAGCGAGATCCATATAGTATTCCGCTGCCTGAAGTTTTTATTGATGTTTGGAAACGTTATGAAAAAGCCTTGGCAATTGAAAAAGAAAGATCAGGCATTAGCTTTGATGAAATTCTTTTTGCTGCCAACCCACACCGAATACTTGCGGGAGGCCTTTCGGCCCGAGGGATGGAAGTTATTTTTGAAGATATCCGCAGGAAGCTAATGATTACCCTTACGCCTAAATCATTAAGACAAGCTTGTATCTTTAAATGGCTTAAACAAGGGCTTAACGATACAACCATCAAAGATTGGTTAGGTGTTGCCCCTTCATATTCATTAAAGCCTTATAGAGAAAGTTTAAAAGACCATATTTATGGAGACGAATTCTTAAAAGAATTATGGCTTCATCAACAACGTAGAAGATCTGGGAGTGAACGTTGAAGCTAATGATTAAATTATTTTTTACTCTTGGTATGTTGTCGGCTTGTTCTTATCTCGTTCACCCAATTGCTGGCAATTTCAATGACGATCCAGAGCAAGCCAAGCTTGATCTGTCTCCTGCGGCGAAGAAAATTCTCGATCAAACATTTGAAGATCTAGACCCTGAGTGCTTAGTCGATGTTCACGTACACGCTGTGGGAAACGGAGAAGAAAATTCAGGTAACTGGGTTAATGAAGACATGGCTTCTATCTTTGCTCCTTATAAAAAACTACAATTCAATGTTTACTTGTCTGCATCGGGAATCTCGGACCTTGATCATGTTGAAAGCCAATATAATAAAAGATTATTAAGCCTGCTTGAAAGTGAGCCTCGTTACGGCAGAATCTTTTTATTAGCTTTTGACTGGCATCGAAATGAAAAAGGTGAAATTCAAAAAGATCACTCTAGCTTTCATATCGATAATGACTACGTCATGAAAGTCGCCCAAACGTCAAAACGTATCCTGCCTGCAATTTCGATTCACCCAGATCAACCGGACGCGATTGAGCAATTAGAAAAATATGGCAAAGCTGGCGTAAAACTCATGAAATGGCTTCCCAATGCCATGAGAATTGATCCTGCCGACCCAAAGCATGAAGCTTTTTATAAAGTCATGAAAAAATATAACATCACTTTGCTTAGCCATGCCGGTGTAGAAAAAGCTGTTGAAGGTGAAATCTATCAAGAACTTGGAAACCCTCTTCGCCTACGCTACCCACTCTCCCTTGGTCTTAATGTCATAGGCGCACATGCTGCTAGTCGTGGTGAGTGTATTGATATGGATGATCCAAAAAAGCCGCACGTCGATTGCTTTGATTTATTTTGGCGAATGTTTAATGAAAAGAAATTTGAGAATAATTTCTTTGCCGACATTTCAGGCCTAACAATCCATGCCAGAGTTGGAAAGCCATTAGACGTTTTACTTGAGCACCCAGAGTTTCACCACCGTCTGATGAATGGTAGCGACTACCCTCTTCCTGCGATCAATATTCTTTATCGCACATCACAATTAGAAGACCTTGGTTACTTATCAGAAGATGAAGCTGATGCTCTTAATGAAATCTATAAATTTAATCCAATGGTTTTTGATCTGGCGATGAAGCGAACGCTTCGTCATCCTAAAACAGGCCAAAAGTTTTTACCAAGCGCTTTTTTAATTCCAAAGTCACTAGGTTGTTTTAAAACCAACTAAGAACTTCTCGACCTAGTTTATATCCAAGCCATGATAAAACGCAGCCAGCGCTTAGGTTCACCAAGCGCATGGCCTTTGGTTTAACTAGAAGAGGACTCATCACTGATGATAGGTTTGCCAAGGCAAAAAACCACAACATCGAAAAGAGACTAGCCCCTAGTCCAAAAAAGAGCCTATCTTGAAGCGCTGAATGTTTAGAAGCATAGCCACCAATTAAAACGAGGGTATCAAGATAGACGTGAGGGTTTAACAAGCTAAAGCCGAGAGTTAGCATCAGTGCTTTTTTTAAAGAAATAGTTTTATTGGACTTTAATTTAGAAAGAGATGTTGCACCAAAAGCTTCATAAAGTTTTCGAAGTCCATAAAAAGCCAGAAAAGCAACGCCAAGAATTCCAAAAATAATTTTTAGAGTTGGAAAAGCAATAAATAAAGTCGCAGCTCCAAGCACACCAAATAAAATAAGAATCAAGTCACAAAGCGAACAAATAAACGCTACAAACTGATGATGAGATCGACTTATGCCAGATTCTAAAACAAAAATATTTTGAGCTCCAAGACCTAGGATTAATCCGGCTTGTAAAAAGAAACCTTCGAAAAAGAAATTCATCAATATTATTTAAAAGGAATAAGTGGCAGAAGAGTAAAAGGAATCATTGGATCTAACATAATTCCAAAAGGAATAAGATTTTGGCGATTGAATAAGTTCCATCCCTATACCTAGCGAAAGATGTTTATCAATATTCCACCATGCATCTTGTTTAAGAACGATATCTTTTAAAACTGTATCATATTTCCAGTCGCCGCTAAGCCCAAGAGCATCATTAAAGCTGTGTTTAAGATAAACACCAACGGCTCTTTTCCATTTAGGTTTTGTACCTAGAATATCTTCTTCTTTGACTTCGCCTTTTAATCTCTCAATGCCATTTAAAGAAATAGTAGAGATTTTATTATCCCAAACAATCGCTGCGCGGGCATAAGCTTCATCATAATAGTTAGGTTGAATTTTTAAGGATTCAAATTTAAATCCATCATCACCTTTTTTGTCTGGCTTAATATTAACGTAACCTGCTTGAAAACTTGAATTCTCACTCATTTGAGTAAAGAAGACTGCTCCTGCCACCTGGTGGTGGTTAACAAAAGGTCTAGCACGTACATAGGCGCGCTCCACTGTGTCTTGCTCATAGTATCCTGTCGCATTAATTCTAAGTGTATTTTCTGGCTTCCAGGCATAGTGCGCTGACATCCATGAACGCTTACCTAAATCAACTTTAACTCTCCCACCTACTGCTGGTTGAAGTAAAAGATTTTTATAAGCAGGAATTTCCAAATCATAATAGATTGGAATTTCTACACCTTGAAGCCCAGCAGATCTTGGAGGAAGCTTGGCCCACGGGTTTGAGCTTACAATACGTCCTTCTTCAACACTCAATGATGGATTGAGCTGTGGAATGTGAACAAAAGAGCCAAAGATTTCGCCGCGAAAGTTACTAAAATTTCTCGTAAGCCTAAGCGCCATAATTCCTTCTTGATCTTGTTCGAGAAGGTTAAAACCGCGTTGAGCGTTGAGATTTCCTAAATTCCAATATTTTTCCGTTGGGTCCCAATCTAGAATACGTCTACCAAAACTAAGGTTTGAGCTACCCATATGATAATCGACATAAAGTTCGCCGGCACTCAACATGGCCGTACTAGACTTTGCATCCGGGTAAATACGAAGATCAACGTCAGCTACTAATAAGAAGCGACCTGATTCTTTTTTGGTTAGGTATGAGAAATCGACCCACTGAGAACCTGCGCCATCAAGTTGAGGTTCATTTAAAAACTGAATATTTCCGTAAGTAATCGAACCTTTCGACCAAGACTTAGAACAAAAAAATGAGGTCAAACAAACGAGAAATGAGCAGACGCAACGACGCTCGCTCAAAACTTTGATGCTTCTTAATAGTGACCTGCATGTAACAATCAGCGTCTTAATCATCCAGTCCATTTTAGCGTTAAGACTCAATGCTATCTAAAAAAAATGAATGTGAGAAATAATTCCCTATACTCTTTCAATTTTTCACGGTTTTGCAGCGACTTAACTCATTGCGCATTTTTAATGTCCATCAGAAATCACAAATTCTATTCATGACAAAGAGTGTCTTTTTCTATAAGTTGAGCCTCTATTAGTTGGAGAATCCTATAATGAGCGTTGATTATACTCACGTCGATCATGAACAAATCCATCGTGACCGTGCCAGAAAAATTCTAAAAGCCCATCCTGAGGTGCGAACACTTTTGGGGCCCAACCCTTGGACCAGTGTTTTTATTTTCTCTTTAGTTTTTATTCAGATTTCTACAGGTTATTTATTAGCAGATAAACCGTGGTGGTTGATTCTTATCGTAGCTTACGCGCTTGGTGCTTTTATCAGTCATGGTCTTTATGTTTTAGTTCATGAAGTTTGTCATAACCTTGTTTTTAAAACACCTTGGATTAATAAACTTTTAGGTTTTTTATGTGATGTCGGTATTGGTTTTCCAAGTTCAATCAGTTTTAGCAAATACCATATGATCCACCATGCTCACTTAGGTGAGTACGATTATGACCCCGACATTGTGGCTTATTGGGAAGGAAGACTGATCGGAAATAAGACTTGGAGAAAGGCTTTATGGCTTTGCTTCTTCTTTCTTTCTCAGGGCTTTACTCGTACACCAAAAGTTAAAAATACAAAACTGATGGATGGCTGGGTGGCAGCTAATATGATCAGCGTTTCCCTTGTTTTATTGGCCATTGGTTTTTTTATAAACTGGTGGGTCATCGGCTATCTTTTATTTTCAACTTTCTTTGCTCTTGGCCTACACCCTCTAGGCGGTCGATGGCTTCAAGAACATTATGTTTTCGAAGAGGGACAAGAGACTTATTCTTATTACGGTCCACTCAACTGGGTTGGGTTTAATATTGGATATCATAACGAGCATCATGATCTTATGAATATTCCATGGAATAGAACTCCAAAACTTAGAAAAATGGCTCCTGAATTCTATAACAATTTAGTGATTCATAAATCACTAACAAAGGTCGCTTGGGACTTTATTACAAAGCCTGAGATGTCGCCGTTTTCTAGAATTGTTCACCCATCTAAAAATAAGGCTAAGGCTTAGCTTTAGCCTGTTGTGGTCTGTCGCCAACAGGAAGACCGAGGTCATGGTCATGTTCCCAGCGATCAAGAGCTAGCTCTTCACGTTCAATACGATAGAACTCAAGGTCGTTATCGATCTCATCCAAATTTTGACCAAGCTCGCGCTGCAGTCGAATCTGATCTGCTTTTTTTGAAAGCAACTGATCCAGGGCTTTTTGCTTTTGCGATTGCATTTCTGCAATACGACGGTCGTACTCTGCTGCCACTTGAACTTTTTGTTGCTCGAAACTCCAAACGAAGCGATTGATACCATTGAGTTGAGTGAAAAAATCTTTTCGTCTTCTTAAAAGCAACACTCTAAACAAGCTAGCATCACGTACACGTTGTGCTAATTTTTCAGAAGTCATTCTAAGGCGTGACCCTCTTCTAAAATAAGCATCTCTGCGCCAACAAGTTCTAATATCTTCAACGTAAATAACAAAGAACTCTTTTTCAACATCGCGAACATAAGCACGGCATGGATCATCTGAGTCATCTGATCCTTCAACATGAAAGGAGATATAGTCACCGACTTTAAAGAATCGCACGTTTTTAGTTTCACTTTCAATTTTGTAAATTTGCCCAGTTGGATCTTTGTCTGTGACACGACCAAAGAACCTTGAATAATCGAAACCTGGATCAAAAAACGAATCAAATTCTTGCTTATAATTGATCGTTGCACCTAGTAAATCAGACTTACCTGCTTGAATCGTTAAAGGCGCCGCAAAAGATTGCCCAAAACTGATCAAAATGAACATGACTATTAAAGTTAGTTTCATAGACTTATTATCTCTTCGCGTTGACGAAAACCCAAGCATAAAATTCTTAGGAAAAACTTGTCGAGCCGCCTTTGGGGCGATAAAAACTAAGAAACAATTTAAACGCTGGAGACTATATGCAATTTTTCTTAGATACAGGTGATATTGATGAGATTACCAAAGCGTCTCAGTGGGGTTTAATTGACGGGGTTACTACGAACCCAAGCCTTATCGCTAAAACTGGTAGATCGCAAAAAGATGTGATCACCGATATTTGTAAAATTATCGATGGCCCTATCTCTGCTGAAGTTATTTCAACTGACAAAGAAGGTATGATTAAAGAAGGCGCCGTTCTAGCAGAAATGCACCCAAACGTTGTTATTAAGCTCCCTCTTACAGAAGCTGGAATCAGTGCCTGTAAGTGGTTTAGCACTAATGATATTAAAACTAATGTCACTCTTTGCTTTTCAGCTAACCAAGCTCTTTTAGCTGCTAAAAATGGCGCGACTTATATCTCACCATTCATTGGAAGGCTCGATGATATTGGCCAAGACGGCATGCAACTCATTCATGAAATTCGTGCAGTCTATGACAACTACGGATACCCGACTGAAATACTTGCAGCTTCAATTCGCCACACTATGCACGTTCATCAATCAGCCTTAGCAGGTGCTGATGTTGCTACAATGCCGTATTCAGTTATTAAAGCCATGTTTAATCATCCACTTACAACAAGTGGTCTTGAGAAATTTTTGGCCGATCACCAAAAAGCGAATAAGTAAAAATAAAGTCTGAGCATTTCATTTTTTAGCGGAAGTTTTTTCCTGATATCCCGATAAGACATACGAACCTTGTCGGGCAGGAATTTTTGCGCCAAATAGTATTTTCAACAATGCTTGTTCTTCTTTCTGCTTGTATGCCGAAAGTTGAGGAAACCAAAGTCAATCTTGTCCCAAGAACTCAAGGTGGATCAACTCAACTTGTTGGCCGCTGGTCAAATGCAAATTTAACAACTCCATTAAACCTAGATATTTCAACTTCATTTGATGGCGAATTTGTCGGCGCAGATATGGACGCCGATGGACATAATCCAATTGTTCAGGCGATGAAATCATGGAACAACGCTCACCCTACAGTGAACTTCTTTGCTATTCCTGGAAATACTATTGCTAACAAAGATAACTCGGATCTGAGTACATACCGTGATGGCACTCTTGGTATTTATCGTTCAGACGGATGGTTTACAGGAATTAGCTCTGGCACTATCGCGATTACTCAATTTTATGGCTATATAAGAAATAGCGGAACTTCTAGCGCTTATATTGATCTAACTCACGCAGATATTATTGTGAACTACCGTGATCATAATTTTAGTACAGCACCAAATTCATTTGAATTTGATATTCAAACAGTGATCTTGCATGAGCTTGGACACTTTATTGGTCTAAAACACCCTGATGATTATTTCATTCCCGCCGTCATGCAATCAACACTTGCTCAAGGCGAACAAAAAAGAACTCTTCTGGCTTATGACACAAACTCTTTAATTACCAATTACAACGGCTATAGCCCTAACCTAACCATTCAAGCAGCAGCAAAAGCTCGTGCTGATCAAAGAGATGATGATCAAGAAGTTAGAGGTATCTTTGAATTAAAAGCTAACGGTGAATGTTATCACTTTTTGAATGACAAGTTTGTAGAAGCTCACTAGATCCCTAAACGGATGAAGCCCGCGCAAAACGCAGGCCTCTTTCCCCCAAACAAGATTCGTGCCTATTTGACGACAGGAAAATTGTTCATAGGGACAATATGGCCCTAACGAGGTCTCGTCAGGCCGGTGTGAACTTATTACATTAGAAATTCAAACCACTTTGAAGGCAGCTTAATCGCGTTCATGATTTTTAGATGTGACTCACTAGCATGTCCCCAGTAATCGGCGGTCTCATTATTGGCATCAACAGCTTCTTCTTTCTTTATAATTTTGTATGCTTCTTTCATGCGTTGATCAATATTACTTTTTAAAATTGCTGTAAGTTCAGGACTGCCTTCACAGAAAACACCCATCTCCAGATTAAAAAAGTCAGAACGATTATCAAGGTTATATGTTCCAATAAAAAAGTCTTCATCATCATAAACTTGAGTTTTGGAATGAACTCCCCATCTTGCCTTAGAAATTTTTTCACTTAGAACTTCTGTTTCTGGATAGAATTTCGAATTATGCATCCAAATATTCATTCCCTTTTCATTCCATTCAGGGGCAATACGATAAAAATTTGCGGCCACATAAAAAGCATCAGTCGAACCAAGACTATTGGTATAGGCCGTAATTGTTTTTCCTTCTTGAAGTAAGCGATCAAACTCTGCGGTCGTCTTATCGTTAAGCATGAAATAAGGACTTACGATGGTGAAGCTTTTTTCGACCCTTGCGAGTCTATTCATTAAAACTTGGTGAACCATACGATTCTGTTCAAAATAATCAACACCAAGACCTTTATCTGGCTTATCTGAAACAAAAGTGAATTTAGGGCAAACGATTGGAGCATGAACATCTCTTAGTACTTTCATACCAAAAGCATATACATCATGCCTGCGTCTTTCTAGGTCTCGATCTGTTTGTAGAAAATCACGAGCCTCACGTTGACGTCTGCGGTGAACACGCATTCGCAAATCAGGTCTTCGAGCGGCTGCTGTAGCGTGATTATCATGAATTTGTCTTGGATCAGGCATTCTTGCGATTTGAACCATTCCAGATTCCCAAACAGCGTCAAAGCTATCACCCATCGCCTTAGCACCAGAGCCTTCAATCCATATATCTCTATCTAAGAAATTATACTCTTCATCAAGATCAAAATAATCATCACCAATATTACGTCCACCAGTGATCGCTTGCTTTTTATCAGTCACTAGAATTTTTCGATGTGTTCTATATTGTTGGGCAAGTGGACCAAGTGAAGCGTTATAATAACGAATTTCAATTCCAAGTCGTTTCAATTCTTCGGCGTAGTATTCATCAAGCTCTAAAACAGTAAATGATTTATCAATAATAATTCGAACTTTAACTCCGTCTCTGGCACGTTTAACAAGTTCGGTTAAAAGGATGCGACCTGAAAGATCTAACTCCCAGATAAAATATTCAATATCAATTGAGGACTTTGCCGCTCTAACCATTTCAATACGTTTAGCAAGTGAAGCAATCCCACTATTTAAAAGCTGTAGTTTATTAGCGTTTTCCCACTTACCGTCTTTAAAACTAGCAATGCTTTGAGCATAGAATGGGTATTCAAGCTGAGCATAAGCATTAACTGTAAAAACAAAGAATAGAATGAACTTAAAAAATTTCATAAGAAATTATAAAGCAATTTTCATGCCTAAAAGATCGCATAAAATAACGCTAAAACTGTCAAAAGTTTAGACGGCCGCCCAAGAGTCTATTCATAAAGCGATGTAACTAACCTTATAAAGACTCATAAAATTAGGCACATTTTTTGCTATAAAAAACAGTAACTATGTCATGGAGACGTCCGATGTGGACTAAAAAATTGAAGAAACTCAATTGTATTCTTGCACTTTCATCATTAATAGTAACGCAGCCAAGCTTTGCAGATTGGATGGATAAGCAGATGTTTAGTATCAATCCTTCGATACAACTTTATGGACCAATTCAAGGAACTGTCTCTTCTAAAGAATATAAAACCAAGATTCTTAGAATTATTTTGGAAGAAGCCCATGAAAAAGCTCGTGAATATCTTCAAGTTGGAGATTTTGAAGGCTATTGGGGTTTCATTATAGCAGCACTTACGGTTCCACTTCACGAAGGTGGAAATCTCCATTTTAGAAAAGTTGAAAACGATGGAAAAAAGTGTCAGGATCGCTCAAACTCAGGTTCAATTTTTTCTTCATCTACAAAGTATACAAATGTTTTTAATCGTATCTTTAAAAATGTCTCACCTGTCGCACTACCTGATTGTAATGTTTTAAATCAACAGGAATTCCTTTATCAACTGCTTCATGGACATGACGGTTCCGATTTAGGCATTATGCAGGTTAATTTGTACTGGCATGAGCGAAACTATCTTGCTGTTGGAGATTGGAAAAGTGTTAGAAAAACAATTCGCTACGGACTTCAATTAGTTAAAAATGGGTACAGTGGCGTTTATAGAAATTCAAATCGCTATAGTTGCGTTCAAAGTAGCAATGGAATCAGTTATGATAATCTTATTAGGGCCTCATGGTCTGGGATTTATAACTCAGGTAATCTTTCTTCAAGTTGTCGATTTGCCAATCCAAATAGTGATTGGGCGCAAAATGATATTAACTTCAAAAATAGCTTAGAAAAAATTAAATCTCTTGATGAGAGTTCTAATAGAAATCGTTACTACAGCGTTAACGCTACGGAAGATCAGGTTTTAGGTCAAATTGTTGAACATTACAAAAATAAAACTCAATCAGCTGCAATTCTTACAAACTATCTTCTTAATGAGCGTGTCGCAGGAACAGATCAAGTCCAACCACTTTTAGGTGCGATATCAGATACACCAGTAGTTACAGATCCTGTTGTCGATGAACCAACAACTCCAGTTGTTGTTCCAAGACCTCCAGTTACAAATATTGCTCGTAGAGAATTTGTTCCTGAAAGAGTATATGAAGTTACGGCAACCTCATTAAACTTTAGAGACGGACCTGGCACACAGTTCAACGACTGCGGTAACCTGCCAAATAAGACAGAGGTTATAGCTAAAGCGGTTCAAGGTGATTGGTTAGAATTAGTAGAAGATGAAAGCCTAGCTTATTACTATGAATCGAATCATAAATGCGGCTCTGGTGTTAAGTACGCTCATAAAAATTTCCTCGCTGATAAAGGACCATTATATGATGATCCAGAAGTCATTGTTGTAGTTGCTCCATTGCCTACGCCAACACCTGTTGTCGTCGTTGAACCAACTCCAGTTGGTTCAGATCAAGTTCAAGACCTAAGAAAAATGGGAAGAGCAAAGGGCTGGGCAAAAGTAAGAGAGGACAGACCTAGCGGTTATACGATGGCGCCGGCAACGGGACAAGTCATTGGACCAGCAGGACAAGAGCTCATCATTGCAGAAATAGTTTGGAACAGTTCAAATTCTACACATCCTTGGTATAGAATTGATTCACCTGTAAAAGGTTGGGTTTACGGCCAGTATATTGAACTCGTGTCCGAGGAATAAATTTTGAGAAAAAAAGCACTAGTCATTTGGATCATCATCATTGCAGGGTTGTTCGTCTGGACAACCCTTAGAAGAAAAAATATCGATGAAGATAAAAGAGCGCAAGTTGCTCAAAATGAGAATTCAATTCCATCGAATCAGTCTGACAACGCGATTGATTCTAATGCGAACCCGTTCCCGACAAGTGTTTCAAAAAAACCTACTGCTTTAATAATCGCTGAAATAAAAGATGTGAATGTTTCTCCTGAGCAACTCATACAAAAATGGAAAAACGACTCGCCTACTTTAATCCAAGCATTGGCTGAAGATTCTAAACGACTTACAGAATGTTTAAAGAAAGATCTATGCGGCGAAGTTGCATCGTCCGATCAGCCTTACTTTGATAAAATGAATACTCCCTCTCATGCCTTGCTAGAACATGAACTCACCACACTAGTCTTTCTTCAAGAAGCGGGTGAACTTAAAGTAAATCAACTCTCCAGCGAACTTTTGATGGAAATGCTTGATATCGAAAATGAATCAATTCAAAGAATGGCCTTAGAGTTAAAGCTTAGTGGTGATATAGATGATCAAACTTATGAAAAGCTATTAAATAAAACACCGTCTCTGTTGCCGCAAGCTTCTGCAAACTCATTATCAATGCTGGCCAAAGAGAGTAAAAAATCAAATGAACGTCGCGAGCAGTTCTTGCAAACAGCTGAATCATTATTAAAGTCTTCTGATCAAAGTAAAGCTGTAGAGATGGCGAAAAGGGTTCAGTATTTTGGTGCAGATAAGATTGAAATTGAGCGCCTAGCCAACTCGACTTGTGGGCTTTTACCGCAAAATAAAAAAGCAGCTCAATACCATATATCAATAGCGGCCGAAGCCGTTGGGGCCAATCTTAGTTTTAACTGCCAATAATAAAAAAGCCCCCAAAAATGGGGGCTTCCTAAAAAAACAATTTCAAATGTATTATTTTGTAACTGCTTCAACGATTGCTTTGAAACCAACCGCATCACGTGCAGCGATCTCAGAAAGCATCTTACGGTTAAGGTCTAGACCTTTAGCGCGAAGCTTACCAATAAATTGAGAGTACGAAATACCTAGTTCACGAGTTGCTGCATTAATACGAGCAATCCAAAGCTGACGCATATCACGCTTTAATAAGCGACGTGAAATGTAAGCATAATGAAGTGCGCGCTTTACTGTTTCAGCAGTGTGGCGGTACTTGGTTCTACGGTCAAAGTGAAAGCCTTTAGCAAGCTTAAGAACTTTGTTACGACGACGACGGGCTTTAAAGCCTCTGCGGACACGAGCCATGAAAAATCTCCTTAACGATTACTGGGGGCTATTAACACTTGAAACCCAGAGTCCCGGAAAAGGGTTAATAAAAACCTACGCGTATGGTAGGCAACGTTTTAATTGCTTAATATCACTCTCATGAACGTAATCAGTTTTTACGTTACGAGCTTTTGACTTGCTTGATTTTGGAGCAAGTAAGTGGCGTAGGTTTGCACGCTTACGCTTAAATTTATCTTTACCGACAGGCTTAAATCTTTTAGCTACTGCACGACGGGTCTTCATTTTAGGCATTGATAACTCCTAACTAACTTATCATTCGAAAAAATTAACGGTGATTTCTATCAAGCCAAGCTAGCTTTGCAAAGCAAAATCACCGTAATTTCATAATTATTACTATGAATTTGCGTTTTCTTGCTTTTGAGCCGCTTTAGCCGCTTGTTGTTTAGCTTTTTGACGAGCCTGGATAAGCTTTTTGTCTGGAGCAATAATCGTTATAACGCGGTTACCCATAAACTTAGGATCAGACTCTACAATTGCGCCATAGGTTTCAACAGTCTTGATGATGTTTCTAAACTTCTCAAGACCAGCATCTTTATAAGCCATTTCACGTCCACGAAACTGCATTACCATCTTAACCTTATCACCTTGCTCTAAGAACTTTTCAGCTCTTTTAAGCTTAGTTTCAAGATCATGAGTTTCAATATTTGGACGAAATTGAATTTCTTTTAATTGAATAACTGCTGACTTTTTACGTGCTTCATTTTCTTTCTTTTGAAGCATGTATTTAAATTTACCGTAGTCAATAAGCTTAACAACTGGTGGCTTTGCTGTTGGTGATACTTCAACCAAATCAAGTCCTAGTTCCTGTGCAATAACTCGAGCTCTGTCGATGGTAACAACGCCGTAGCCTTCTCCACCTTCATCAGAAATCAATCTACATTCTGGAATTCTAATCTGCTCATTTACACGTGGACCCTTTTGCGTTGGAGCCCTTAAACTACCCTTATTATCTGGCTTAATAACACACCTCCAAAAAGCCGGTTTGAAAAACAAAACTACTAAATCTATGAAATAACATAAGCACTATATCTTAAAAAGTTAAAATTGACGAACTGGTCCGATCAAAAAACATATAGGCCAGCCATTCACTTTTTAAATGATCAATCGTTTTAAAATCCGTTCGAAGTCGGATTTCAAAATGAGTAAAATCGCCATAATTTATAGGAAATTCAGTAGGTTGGAAAGTTCTAATCAACTCGGACGAGTTATCAAAGATATCAGAAAGGTGTGTATCATAAGAGCAGTCAATTTTAAATGCACCACAGCAACGATCAACTGCATCATCTACAAATAATTCAAGAGGCGCCGATTCATGATCAGAAACGAAGCCAGTGATCTCTCTGTAGATTTTAATTTTATCATTATTTTTTTGGAAAATAACATCAGAACTCGCCAGAGATAGAGAGTTTGATGTGTGAATAAATTCATCAATCCTAGCTAGACCTTCTTGCCAAAAAGATGAAGAACAATTCGTCCCTAAATTTCTTGAGTTTCCAGAGGTAAAAAAGTTTAACGCCTTATCCATTATGATTTAATCAGTGTCATTAACTCTTGTCTTGTTTTACCGTCAACCAGGAATGTACCTCTTAAAGACGAAGTCACCATTACTGAGTTTTGCTTTTCGACTCCACGACAGGTCATACAAAAGTGCTTACTTTCAATCACACATGCGGCGGCTTTTGAGTTTAGATTATCCATAATGGCTTTGGTCACTTGATTACCAATACGCTCTTGAACTTGTAGCCTTCTAGCATAAATTTCAACAATACGTGCAAGCTTAGAAATACCAACGACTTTATCTCTTGGAATATAAGCAACATGTGCCTTGCCAACAAAAGGTAGCAAGTGATGCTCGCAAGTTGAATAGAATTCAATTTCTTTTAATAGAATGATTTGATCATGAGGAATGACATCATCTTCGCTAAACGTTGTAAGAATATCTTCTGGCTTTTGAAGATAGCCACCGTAAAGCTTATCCCAGCTTTTAACGACTCTATTTGGAGTATCAGCTAGGCCTTCTCTATTCGCGTCTTCACCAAGGTATTCAAACATGGCCTTGATCATCGACTTAACTTTTTCTTTGTCACCAGGAAACTGCTTTTCACTACTCATCTAGGACTCCACGACTCTTATGTTTAAGGCCAATTTATCGATGAGATCGTTTTCGTACTTTTTGAGTAAAAGAGCAAATTTATCATGTTCGACAATTGTGTATAGGCCGTCGATATTATCGATCACACCCATTTGTTGGAAATACGTCATTGAACTTTTAGCGATAGCGATAGAAAAGCTCTCTTTATACTTTACTACTCGCCCTAAATTTCTAAGTTCATCTAAGGTTTCTTTCATTTTTTTAGTGTATGTATCGTATTTGAATCCTTGAGGATTCTTAGAGTGAAGTTCTTTCATGGCAACCATAGCACCATAATAAGCTTCATTAATCGTGCTACAGACTCTGGAGAACACACCGAGATTGGCAACGATGGCGTAAAGCTCTTTTCTTGAAAGCTCAAGGCAATCTTCAAGCGACTTCACTTCCCTTCCAATACAATCAGAAATAACTTTTAAGGTCTTTAAAAAGAACTCATGAACGGTTGGAAGATAAAATTCTTGTTTTAACTGAGCACGCTGGGCCAAAAAGAATGATTTAAGGTCTTCAACGGTATTGATTCTACCATTGAACATATTAATCCATGCACCAGTGATAACCCAAGGGACAAGGAAATGATGAAGAATGGTATTTTTGAAATAGAGAATTTCTGTGCGACTTTCTTCTTTGATCGAATAAAACGGATGACTTGTACCATCGTTTCGACCAATTAATTCAATCTTTTTATTGCCAACTAAAATATCCATGGCGCGACCAAGTGCCGCTTCAAAGTTTTCACAATCAAGAGAACTTGTGACCGGTATATCAAACTTTTTACAATGAGTGATCACAGCTTTTGCTTTAGCGATAATATCACTCCATAGGAGCGCCCCCTGCGGTTCATCGAGGAGAACTAAAGCCAGTAGTGACGTAGGCGTCACCATCATATTGCGTCCAACTTCTCTAAAACATTTGAAGGCTAAGTTTTGAGTTTGTTTTTTAAGCTCCTCAGCTGGCTCTTTGACCATATCGATTGGTTTTCCAAGATTGATATGAACTGATCCAAATTGATAAGCAAAAAGCTTAAACAGGCCAAACAGCTGACCCGTTGATTCTTTTTTCTTCTTGCCACCACTAAGCTCTCTGGCAAGTGACTTTTGCTCTGGAACATATTCGTGAACGATAGATACAGGAAGAAATATCAGTGGTGTTTTTTCGCCTTGATCACTTAAAACGTTATGCGCTTCAATCAGCATTTGATAGAGGCCATAACGTGGAGGAAGAAGCTTTCCAGTTCTTGAACGTCCACCTTCAAAGAAAAACTCAATTGGTTTTTTCTCTTTCAAAAGATAATACAAGTAGGCTTCGAGCGTTAATTTATAAGTAATATCATTTGAAAAACTACGGCGGATAAAAAAGCAGCCAGATTTTCTAAACATCGTTCCGATTGGAAAGATATTTAGATTAATCCCGCCGGCAATATAGACAGGAAACCCATACTTTTTAAAAACTTGGTAGTTGATGGCTAAATAATCGGCATGACTTTGGTGGTTAGGAACGAGTACAACCGAGCCTTGCTTAGTAAGCTCTTCGAGGTTGACGTCCCCTTCATTAAAATTGATGCCATCATAAAGTCTTGGAAGAGCAGCATCGAGCATTTTCTCCATCGACTTAATATAAGTTGGTGAAAAATCCGCCGCGATCTCTTTAAGACATTTTAAAGCCCGTTCTTTTTCGGCTTTGGAGTTATCGCGTGAATCAATTCTGTCTTTTAACTTCGGATAGGACAGGACAACTTCTTGTAATTCAGTCACGCGAGAAAATCTCCAGTATTACTGCTTCAAACCATGCGGACGAGATTCCAACATGCCTGAAGTGTTCATTTCCATAAATAATGCATTTTCTCTCATCGCAAGAATACTATCAACGCCTAGGTAGGTCATTCCCGAGCGAAGCCCTCCAGTGAGTTCTGAAATCACTTCAGCAACTGGGCCTTTACAAGCAATACGAGTATCAACGCCTTCAGCTGCCATGCCTTGAGGAAGCTCACCTCTCCAAGAAACTTGAGCGGCTTTAGACGCCATTCCACGGTAGGCTTTTGTACCGCCTTTAAGTTCACCTGGAGTTTCTAGAGTTCCAGATAAGAGAGAGCCTGCCATCACAGTGTCTCCACCAGCACAAAGAGCTTTAACAATGTCACCAGAGGTTTTTAGACCACCGTCAGCAATAACTGGAACACCATGAGCTGTCGCTTCACGAGCACATAACGCAATCGCTGTTAACTGAGGCACACCATGTCCCGTAATAATACGAGTCGTACACATTGAACCTGGGCCAATACCAACTTTAACAGCGTCAGCACCACGATCGATCATGCGTCTTACCCCATCAGGAGTGGCAACGTTGCCAGCGATGACATCAATATGTGGATATTTATTTTTAATATACTCAAGCGTATCAAGCATCATCACTGAATCGCCGTGGGCAATGTCAACAGTAAGAATATTAACGCCAGAATCAGCGAGAAGATCTGCACGACGCATGCCTTCTTCTTTAACACCAACTGAGGCTGCAACAGGAAGGTTTAAGCCTTTGGCGTCGATATGAGCGCGAACTTGTTTAACATGAAGAACTTGATCTTCAGGAGAAAGGAAACGATGAATGATACCCATACCACCAAGATCGGCCATGGCAATCGCCATTGTCGCTTCTGTAATTGTATCCATGTTGGCACTAATAACAGGGGTTGTTAGCGTATAATTTTTTGTGACTTTAGAGTTAAGTACTGGGTCACGGCGAGAAGTGACGGCAGAATGACGAGGCACCAAAAGTACATCATCAAAAGTTAAACCTTTTCCGCGAGACAAAATTCCTTGCCAGTCAAACATGAGTTCCATCATTACCTCAAAGCTTAAAAATTAGTATCAGCGTGCCAAACTATATAATTGAACTAAGCATTTGTCCTACAAAAATAAACAAAATTAGTTTTCAAAAGTAGAATAAATGCAAAGCATAATTCAGGAGGATTAGTCCCCTAAAAAGCCAGCAAAATAGATTGGCAGGATAATATAAAGAATGGTGTCGCGAACTAAGTAAAATAAGAAGAAATAGACGAAGGCTTTTGGGCTTTTAAGCCAAAGTTTTTCGATACCTAAAACCTGAGCTCTCTTACTCATAGAGATCATGAATTTTGATTTACCGTAGTGCTTTAGAAAAAATGAAATTCCACCATCGATCTTTTTATCAAAAGCCATAAAGGCAGCGTGTGGTACCGTATAGAACTTGGTCCATAGACGCTTAGCAAAAGAATCTTGTTTAGTAATCGAATTCATTAGACATCTTTTAGCAAAGACTACTTATTTTGGGGAGTAAAAGCGTAATAATTATTGGCCATACACTTTTGTGACACAAACAATGTGCTTTTTTGCTAAGTTACTGATTAATCATGATTGAAAAGCTTCGACTCCTCCATTTACCTGCTGACATCCCTGTCAGCAAAACACTAGATAGTGTTTTCGTTTTGGCGACCTGCCAAAGAACGCTGTTATTGGGAATTGATGAGTCAAAAACTATCGCTGAAACCAATCAACATATTTTAGATGATTTAAGTGGTGATCAAGCCTACGGTTTTTTACTTGAAACAATCTGTGGCCTGAAAAGCCAAGTGCTCGGCGAATATGAGGTCGTCGCGCAGTTTAAACAGGCTTATTCTGAATATATTCAAAATGATCAGCGCAATCCACAAATCATGCGTATCCTAGAAAAGCTTTTCAAAGACGCCAAAACAGTTCGCTCTTCTCACCTACTTGAAATCGGCTCTCATACCTACGGAGGACTTGCCAGAAAACTTCTGATCAAGCATTGCCCTGAACAAAAAGGCCGTGTACTTATTTTAGGTTCAGGAAAACTGGCGGAAGAATCCTTAAAACTTTTAACCAGAAAATTTGACGTCTACCTTTCAGCAAGAAATTTTGAAAGAGTTGCTACACTTCACGACCAGCACGGCATAAGACCAGTCGAGTGGTATTCTCCCCAACTCTACAAAGAATTTTCTCTCATCATCAATACAATCGGATCCCACGAAATAATTTATAACGAAGACTTTTTTTCAACTTGGGCCAACTGTCATGAGTACGCAAAGCGTGCCTTTATTGACTTAGGATCCCCAAGCGCGATTCATACGAACCTAGAAAATCATGACGGAATTTATCGCCTCGATGACGTTTTCGCTTATCAAGAAGAACTTGATGAACAAAAGAAAATGAAACTGGCAGATGCCAAGGCTGCGATCAGGGATTTAGTCGATCGTCGCACCGAGAGCTTGTCAACCAGCTCTATTTTAAAGACCAAGGATATGGAATTAGTCTAATGAATAAAACATGGAAGATTGGAACACGCGGCAGTTTACTCGCGTTAACTCAATGTCAGCAAACAAGAGAATTATTAGAGTCTAGAAGCGGCGAAAAATTTGAACTCGTTGTTATAAAGACTCAAGGTGATCAACAAACAGACAAACCTTTATGGCAACTTGAAGGTAAAGATTTTTTCACCAAAGAGCTTGATGAAGCCCTTTTGAAAAATGAAGTCGATCTTGTCGTCCATTCTTATAAAGATCTAGGCAGCGAAAGACCTCACGGGATTGAACTCGCTGCTGTGGTTGAGCGAAAGTATGGACATGACATCCTCCTTATTCCAAAGAAGAATATTGAAGCCTTAAAAGCAGGGACAATTAAAGAGCTTATCGTTGGCACCAGCTCTCCAAGAAGAATTACCAATTTAGAAAATCAACTCTCAAGTTTCGTGCCATCAAATCCAAAAGTTTCGACAAAGATGCTTCGAGGAAACGTTAATACACGTGTACAAAAACTTCAGGACGGTGATTATCACGCCATCGTTTTGGCCATGCCAGGACTAGAAAGACTGGCCCAAGGCAAAGAGTCTAAAATTGAATTGAAAAGATTAATGCAAGGCTTAGACTTCATGATCTTGCCAGCGTCAAAGTTTCCATGGGCGGCGTCACAAGGTGCTCTCGCCATTGAAATGAATAAAGATAATCCTAAGGCGAATGATTTAGCTAAAATACTTGGTACTGTTCATCACAAAGAAACTCAGGAAGCCGTTAAAAGAGAGAGAAAAGCCTTTAATCAGTACGGCGGCGGATGTCACCTCGCTGTTGGCGTTGCCGTCATCGCTTCAAAAGCTTGCTTCATTCACTCCCACCGAGGAGTCAAAGATGAACAATCAATTGAAGAACTTTATCTTGAACCTGCACCAAAAAAAGTCAAAGCCGTTAAAGTTTTTGAAGGAATGCCTCATCACGATAAGCTTTTAAAAAAGTCGCCAACAATGAATATCGAAGTTGATCTCAACGACAAAGATGTCTTTGCAACCTCTTCCAATGTTTTTGAGGCGCTCTCAAAAACTAATCAAAGCCGTGGTCTTTGGGCCGCCGGAACAAAAACATGGCAAAAATTAGCCAGTGCCAATCATTGGGTGAATGGTGCTGCAGATAGTCTTGGAGAAGATCAACTTAAAGAGTTTGAAAAATCAGAACTCCTTAAGATCATCAGAGGCAGTGACTTTAATTGGTTAGTTCTTTCAGCTGAGGATGCTTCTAGTCAATTAGGTCCGGTGGTAGAGACTTATACCCGTGAAACCCAGACGACGAGCTCAGAGTTCAAGAGGACAATTGAAGAAACCTCTGACTTTTTCTGGACAAGCTTTCCTCAATATCAAACATACCTGGAACATTTCCCAGGCATTCATGCTAAAAGACATTGGTGCGGCTTAGGCAAAACCTATGATGCTTTTGTCTCAGCCAAAATAGATGTGATACCTGTAAGTGGAATACTAGAATTTAGAAAAATGACACAAGCATAAAAAAGGATACAGTTTTGATCGATAACCATAGTGAACTCTTCGAACTATCAAAAAAAATTATTCCAGGTGGAGTTCACTCACCTGTTAGAGGTTTTAAAGGCCTACCTATGGCGCCACGCTTTTTTGAAAAAGCAGAAGGTGCCTACATCACAGATGTTGCAGGAAAAAACTATATTGATTTTTGCATGAGCTTTGGCCCTTTAATTTTAGGACACAGAGATCTCGACGTTGAGCGCGAGTTAAAATTCGCCCTTGAAAAAGGCTGGAGTTATGGCGCCTGTGAACCCTACTCTTTAAAGCTTGCTCAGTTTCTGGTTGATCGCCTTCCATTTATCGATCAAATTCGTTTTGTGAACTCTGGCACTGAAGCAGTTATGACGGCGATCCGCTTGGCCCGTGGCTATACCGGTAAAAGTAAAATCATTAAGTTCGATGGCTGCTATCACGGCCATGTCGATAGCATGCTAATTAAAGCTGGATCAGGCTTAGCAGGTAGTGCTGATGCCTCTTCGGCCGGTGTGCCAAAAGGTGTATCAGACGACACTCTCATCGTTGGCTTAAATGATATTGATGCGCTTAAAGCATGTTTTAAAGAACACTCTGGTGAGATTGCTGCTGTCTTCATTGAACCACTTCCGGCCAATAACGGACTTCTTATTCAGGATCTCGATTATTTAAAAGCGATACGCGAACTCTGTACACAAGAGAATGCACTTCTGGTTTTTGATGAAGTGATCTCAGGATTTAGAGTTGCGTTTGGTGGGATGGCGAAGCTTACAGGAATTAAACCTGATATCGTCACTTACGGAAAAATCATCGGTGGCGGACTTCCAGTCGGCGCCATTGGTGGACCTGAAAAAATCATGCAAAAACTGGCGCCAGTGGGACCTGTTTATCAAGCAGGAACACTGTCGGCCAATCCTCTCGCTATGGTTGGTGGTCTTGCCACATTATCAAAACTATCGACTGCAAGTTATGATGTGATGGAAGCCAATACAAAAAAGATCACAGATGTCTTTAGAAGATGGCTTTCGGAATACGACGGTGGACGCTTTAGCGATACCAACGTTGTTCAATTTGGATCTCTATTTTGGATGCATCCGAAAACGACAATACAATTAAAATCAATTTGCTGTATTCCACCAACCTTAAGTGAACGTTTTGCTCCAATGTTTGAAGTTCTATTAGAAAAAGGAATTTACATTGCACCTAACGCTTGGGAAGTTGGATTTGCATCTCTTGCACACGATGACAATGTTATTGCTGAACTTGAACGAAGGCTTTGGAGCTAATTAGTGCCAAGAAGAAACCTTCTCCTTATATTAAGTTTTTTATGGCTCAGTACACTTTTTGTACTTGGGGGCTGGTGGGTTTATTTAATGATCCAACTAGGTCACGTCATGGAAGCGGCAGTGTCGCCAGGTTTTGTTCGCATGGTGAAATGGGAAGGTGGAACATTCTTACTACTTCTAATTTTACTATCAGTTTCTTTGATGATCATGTGGTATCAAGACCAACGTAAGACAAAATCAATCCAAGCTTTCTTTGCATCTTTAACACACGAATTAAAAACTCCCCTTGCAAGTATTCGTCTTCAAAGTGAAGTGATCGATGAACTCGTTTCAAAAGTTGAAAACACGCGCCTGCATGATTTAACTGGCAGGTTGATTGAAGATACGCAAAAACTTGAAGACCAGATGGATAAAATCCTGCAACTTTCAAGAATAGAACGTGGTGGAAACTTAAACCCAAAGGCCATAGAGCTGACGTCCTTTGTTAAAACAACTCTCGATCGCTGGGGACAAAGAATTGAAATAGACTATCAAGATGAAGAGCAGCTACCGGGAGTCATGGCAGATCAATTTGCTCTCATGCTGGTTCTAAGAAACTTACTTGAAAACACCAGATCCCATGCCACGACAAAGCGTGCGAAAATCACGATCACCTCGCAAATGGGTGTTGTTCAACTGACTTATCAAGATGATGGATTTTTTGATGGTGATATCAATCGACTCGGCACACTTTTCTATAAGCATAATTCGACTAAGGGTTCTGGCATCGGTCTTTACCTTGCTAAAAAACTTATGCTTAAAATGGATGGAAAGCTCAGTATCAAGCATCAAAACGGCGCACTCGTGTTTGAGCTGACTTTTAAAAGTGCCAGTGAAGTAGAAGCCGAATGAATGCCATCTTAATCGTCGAAGACGAACCCAATCTTGGTGTTACCTTAAATGAATACCTTGCTAGCATTGGCTACACCTGTGCTCTAGCAACGTCGGTAAAAGAAGCGAAACAATCATTTGAACAAATGAATCCTTCAATTGTCCTCATGGATATAGGTCTTCCTGATGGATCAGGGCTTGATCTTGCTCGTGAGTTTAGAAAAATCAGAAAAGACTTTGTTCTTTTATTCTTATCCGCTTTAAATGATCCAGAAGTTAGAGTTGAAGGCCTTGAAATTGGTGCCGCCGATTATATTACTAAGCCCTTTGCCCTAAAAGAGCTTACGCTCAGGCTCAAAAGAATTTTAGAGAACTCATCAACATCACTTCCCGACCAAATCAAAATAGGTCCACTTCAAATTCTATTTTCAAGCTATGAAGTCATTGATGCAAACGGTGAGATTATTGCTTTAGCGCAAAAAGAATGTGCCATATTAAAACTGCTTTATACCAAAGCATCACAAGTTATCACCAGAGAAGAGATTCTTAATCAGGTTTGGGGTGACGATAAATTTCCAAGTGAGCGCACCATCGATAACTATATCGTTAAACTTAGAAAATGGTGCGAAACCGACAAACAACAAAATCTAACAATACAAAATGTAAGAGGAGTTGGATACAAACTCACTCTTAGTTCAGGAGAATAACATGGGTCTATTTCATAATCGCGACCAAGCAGGTTCAACAAGCGGAGTTCCAGTCTGGTTTATGCGTCAAGCCGGTCGCTACCATGATCATTATCAAGGCATAAAAGCCAAAAGTGATTTCATGACCATGTGTAAAGACCCTAAGCTGGCTCACGATGTGACGATGGGCCCTATCGAAGAATTTGATTTTGATGCAGCTATTTTATTTTCTGATCTCTTATTTCCTTTAGAATATTTAGGCATGGGTTTAGTTTATAAACCAGGCCCAATTCTCGGAATGAAGATCTCAGATATGTCGAGCATCTTTGAGCTTAAGCCTCAAGGAAACCCTGAAGATTTTTATCAGTTTCAAAAAGAAGCGACTAAACTTCTTAGAGCCTCACTTCCAAACTCCAAAACCCTACTCGGCTTTGTTGGTGCGCCGTGGACACTTTATGCCTACGCCGTAGAAGGCGGACATGCAGGAAACCTCATTGATGCGAAAAAAGGACTTTACGATGGTCGTTGGACTCAGTTTTTAGAACGATTAATGCCAGGCCTTTTAACAGAGATGATTCTTCAAGCAGAAGGCGGAGCTGATGCCGTTTGTATCTTTGATACAGCGGCCGGAGAACTTGATCGTTATCACTACGAAAAATATATTATTCCAGAACTTAGAAAGCAGTGTATGAATTTTAAACGTCTTCATCCTGAAACGAAGATTGTTTATTATTCAAAACATACTCATATGGATTATCTTAAGGCCATTGAATGTGAAGCTATTGATGTTCTAGGAATTGATTGGCGCATGAATCTTCCACAAGCACTAAAAGAGCTTGGGCCCGATTATATGATTCAAGGAAACTTTGATCCTTCCCTACTTCATCTTGAGTGGGAACATGTTGAAGCAGGTCTTGAAAGATTATGGCAAAGTGTTCAAGGACAAGATCTATCAAGATGGATCATGGGACTGGGACATGGAGTGCTACCACTGACTCCACAAGAAAATGTGAAAAAAGCAGTAGCCTATATCCATAAAAACTTTAGATATTAAGCACCCATAATAGCAAGGCCGGAATCCACATAAAGTGTTTGTCCGGTCACGCCGCGAGAAAGATCACTCGCAAGATAAACGGCCATACCGCCGACATCGTCTTGTGAAACATTTCTATGAAGTGGGGCTTTATCTTCAACCATTTTAAAGACTTCACGAAGACCTGGAACGGCTGAGGAAGCTAGAGTTCTAATCGGGCCTGCTGAAATACAATTCACTCGAATTGTTCTGCGACCAAGATCTTCTGATAAATAACGGGTTGATGCTTCAAGTGCAGCTTTGGCCACACCCATCACATTATACCCTTTAAGGACTTGTTGAGATCCATGATAAGTCATCGCCATAACTGAACCCTCAGGGTTCATGAGATCTTTAAGATGGTGACAAAGTCCTACTAAAGAAAAAGCTGAAACATCACAAGCAAGTTTAAAGCCTTCTCTAGAAGTGTCAGAGAAATCTGCTTTAAGATCATTACGATCAGCAAAAGCTAATGAGTGAACGAGGATATCAAATTTACCCCAGTTGGCTTCGACAGTTTTCTTTAGGTTTTCATAGTGAGCATCATTAGTTGCATCCATCTCACATAGAAAATCACAACCCACTTCATTGGCAAGTGGCTCAACTCTCTTTTTAAGGCCGTCGTTTAAATATGTTAAAGCAACACTTGCACCGTGTTCTTTGAAAGCTTTTGTAATTCCCCAAGCAATACTCATGTCGTTAGCGACACCGAGAATAAGGGCTTTTTTTCCTTGCAATAAAGACATATGAACTCCATTTAATATTCAGGGTAACGTTAGGCGAAAAAGGTCTTAGTGGTCAACGTGTTTTAAGGTGAAAACGATAACCGACACCACGCACCGATTCGAAATATTGAGGGTTTTTGGCATCATCTTCGAAATATCTGCGAAGACGGACCATAAAATTATCAAGTGTGCGGGAAGTCACATCCTCGCCAAAACCTAGGACTTCTTCTTGAATTTCTGCTCTAGGAATAGCTCGACTTTGATTTTCAAAAAAGAATTTAAAAATAGCGAGTTCTTGCTCAGTCAGATCAAACTTTTGATCACGATGTTTTGCAGTTCGGGCAGAAAAATCAACAACATTCTCATTATCATTTCCAAAAATGACAACTTCCCCTTCAGTTCCTCGATACCATCTTGATTTTTCAATCAAACGGTTGACGCGTAAAAGAAACTCATCGAGAACAAAAGGTTTAGTTAGATAATCATCCACACCTTTTTCAAGCAGTTTGATTTTGTCTTTACTGGCATCTTTTGCAGTAAGAATAAGAATCGGTACTTTTTTATCTTCAGCGCGAATATTAGAAACGAGTTGATTTCCATCCATGACCGGCATCATTAAATCTACAACTAAAAGATGCGGCTTAAAGCTACGCCATGCTGCTAGACCCTTAGCCCCATCAATAGCGACCTGAACTTCAAAGCCTTGTAGAGATAAATTGATTCGAAGTCCTTCCGCAATATGTTCTTCATCCTCAACTATGAGGATTCGCTCTTTTTGCATTAAGCCTCCACATTCATTGGAAGAATTAATTGAAAGGTACTTCCAGCTCCAAGACCAGGACTTGTAGCTTCGATTGTACCCTTATGAAGTTTTGCTACAACAGTCACAAGGTATAATCCAAGACCAGAGCCTTTACTTGTTTTTCCAACTTGATAAAATTTTCTAAAGATTTTCTTTATTTCATTTTGTTCAAGGCCGACACCATTATCAGTAAAAGAAATTAACACTTGTGAGTGCTTTTTTTGTAAGTGAATCTCAAGCTTTTTGTTATCGCCGTGATTATAAACAAACGCATTATTGATAAGATTCATCATCATCATTTCAAATAATGGTGGATCAATTTGAATTTTCACTGACTCACATTGAGATTCAAATTGAATCAATCTTCCAATTTCTGCATTATTATTTTTAGCAACAATTTCATTTAAATACTGATTCGCTTCAACCGTTGTAAAATTAGGTTCGTACTTCTTTTCTTCAATTTTTGCTAAGTTTAAAATCTGATCTACATTGGACGCAAGGCGATCAGTATCTTTTCGCATAAACTCGATATACTTAAGTGCGTCCTCGCGGGGAAGATCGTGTCTTGAGAAGGTATCTAAAAAGAGCCTGATAGAAGCAATCGGCGTCTTTAACTCATGCGTAAAGCCACTAATAAAGTTTTGTTGCATACGATAAAGTTGGATCAGTTTTTGGTAGTAAATGAAAACGAGTGAAAAGCCTAAAATGATAGAACCAACAAGTATGGATAAAACCAGGATTGTGACCCATGTATGAGAATCAAGCAGTTGCCTGGCATCGAGATTATGTTTTCTGACAAACATCGCAAAGGCGTCATTGACCCTTAAATACGAGGTGATGTAGAGATATAATGACGTACCAAGTGCCAGTAATGAAAAAACAAAAATGGTAACAGGCCTAAGTAGCCAGCTTGATTTGGCAAACATGGTTGAATAATACCATTAATGGAAAGACGAAGTCATGACTACTCTCCCTTTAGAATCATATATCGACCATACTCTTTTAAAGCCTGAAGCAACTGAGACTCAGATTAAAACGCTATGCAGCGAGGCGAAAGAATTTAACTTTAAAACTGTCTGTGTGAATCCTCAATATGTCGCCCTTGCAGCAAAAGAGTTAAAAAATACAGATGTTGGTGTGTGCACCGTCATCGGCTTTCCACTAGGTGCATCTACAAGCCAAACAAAAGCTTTTGAAACAACTGACGCTATTAAAAATGGGGCGACAGAAATAGATATGGTGATTTCTATTGGAAATTTAATATCAGGCAATGACTCTATCGTTGTTGAAGATATCAAGGCGGTTGTTAAGGCGGCCGGAAGAACTCCTGTCAAAGTCATTTTAGAAACAGCTCTATTAACGCAGCCTCAAATCGCCAAGGCCTGTCAGTTATGTACCGATGCCAAAGCAAGCTTCGTTAAAACGTCGACGGGATTCTCAACTCGAGGTGCTAGTATCGATGACATAGTCATCATGAAAGCAAATATCTCTAGTGAAATGAAAATTAAAGCTAGTGGTGGAATTCGCTCAAAAGAAGATGCTCTAAAATATATTGATGCTGGAGTTGATAGACTTGGGACCAGTGCTGGTAAAGAAATTATGAAAGGCAGCGTCTCCAAAAAAGATTATTAAGGATTAAGCTTTAACGTTTTCATCATCGTTTCTGCATCATCTTTGTATTCTTTAAAGGTCGCTTCATTACCGGCCAAATTGAAATAAATATATTTAGAGTTATTCTTTAAGATCGCTATTTGTGAGAAAATAATTTTATCTTGAGTGTTATCAAAATAATAATACTCAACAACTGAAAAAACTCTTTTGTTAAGAGTAATATTTTTCTTCGAATAGATATTTAAATTCTTATATTTCTTACTATTTTTTAGGATATTCTTTTCGATATCATTTTGAATAAAATCTAATGGATCTTTAATATCAGCAGCATACTCCTTAACAAAGAATGAAGCAGAATCTTTATCAATAATAATCGGGCTATAGGCAAAATAATCAGCGCCAAAAGAATTCTCTTTCACACTCCAGTCTTTAGGAAATGTAATGGTATAGTTTTGAGCGGCAAATACAGAGCTGCAATAAATCAATGATAATAGAAGATACTTATTCATTGATATAATAATGCCAGCGGTACTCATCTTCGTAAAGTGAATACAACTTCTTCTCTTGCTTCGAAAACAGACTTAATCCCATACAAGGAACCTTGGCACTTGAACTTAAAAAATTCTCAAAGTCAGCGATGTCAAACCACGTCCCAGATTTATTATCGTGTAAACGAATACTATAATTTGCTTTGATGAAGTCAAAAACGTCTAAATCTAAGAAAACCAGCTTATCTTTATGTGAATGAACTATATTCTTATTTGTTAAAAACTTTTCAAACAAGCTATTTGCATTTGTTTGATCTGTAGAAACTACAAACGAAGAAGTTGAAAATAAATTTTCGAGTTGTTCTAAGTCAGACTGGATTAACTTTTTTAATTTGAGTTGTTCTATGGCATTCATAGCTAGGGATTTTCAACATGATAATAGATATGATGCTCACCTGAGTTATCTTTAATTTTCATATACTTTTTTACAACTGAGCCACCCGATTCATCGGTGCCCAGCAAAGTATAATCTCGATTATTTGAATAAGGATTTGCATCTAGAGGCCTTGCCGCATGAAAGTGAGCTCCAGAACCTTGATCAAAGTCTTTTGTGTGCTCAACGATAAATTTTTTATTTCCTTCGGAATCAAGGTATTCATAATAGCGACCCTGGTGAGTCACATTTGAATTATAAACATAACCGGGCTGACCTCTTTTAGTCACATCCCCTGTCACAACATATTGTTTTTGAAGCCTCGCTCCTCTTGGAACACCAGCTAAGTCTTTCGCTTTCGTCATGGCCTGACGACGGTTACGTTGGAAGTTATTTGTAACCTCATCAACAATATTATTAATATCGCATTGTGCACCAAAAACTTGAAAACTAATGAGCAGTAGTAAAAAGGATATGAGCTTCTTTACATACATGGGCGCAACCTACGCTTTAGCATGGGGCCAAATCCCATTTGAACCAACTCATCAACTTTGCCCAGGGCTACTTTAGACATCTTACCTAAAAGCTTTGCCGGTAAATACGCCACCCGCCTGAATATTCCTGCAATCTTGGTTACCTTAAGAACAATATTAGCGATTGTTATTCCTAGTTTTCCGCTAGCGGCTCCAGCGGTTAAAATAGCAATCAGTACATCAGCACCTATGCTTCCGATAATGGAGCAAATCAAATTCACTTTTTCACTTGCAGGAAGTCCACGAATGCCATTGATGACGGCCTTACTTTCTTGCACAATATTAGTGATAAAATGTTTAGCGTTATTAAAAGCAGTTCTGGCCGATTGAGCACATTCGATGGGCGACCAAATACAATTGGCAGCACCGGCGACTAAGCCACCTGTCGCATCCCATGCACCTTTAAGCACTCCCCAACCACAATCAAGGGCGCCGGCCAATAAAGTTGAGCTACTTAAGGTATCAGCACTTCGAGACGTTTGAGCACTAACTGGAAGATAGCTCTCAGGTCCTTGAGCGCAGTTGACTTGATCAGCAAATGAATTACTACAAAACCAACAGAAAAAGAAAAGTGTTAAGAAAAGCTTGTTTATCATCGAAGCTCTTATCGGTAAGAGATGAGCTTCTTTTAGAGACCGTGTATTTCAATCAGATTTGGCCGTCCCACCAGGACTCGAACCTGGAGCAAAGCTTTAGGAAAGCTCCGTTTTATCCTGTTAAACTATAGGACGTTACCAATCAAATTTATCTAGAAAGAGGTATTTTTACTACCACAACCTGGCATTTCTGGAGCATAAGGATTTCTGACGTTATCATTTTTAGCAGAATCTTGAACCCAGCTCTTTTTGACCATTGGACATGAATACACATTCCATTTTCCGCCAACATCATATTTTCTAATAATATTAGCAAGTCCTAAAGACACGACATAAAAAGCTTCTTTATTGGCTTTCTCATCTTCACTTTTTGCCATGACCATTAATTTATCATGACTAACTTTTAGAAGTTTAGAAATCTCTTTATCTTTGATCGCCATAATTTTTTTAGCGACATTCATAGCTGCCTTTTGGACACTATCGTTATTGTATTCGAAAAATGCAGCATGTAGCTCTTCATTAGCATTTAAAACTTCAGCAACATTAGTCTTAACTTTATCGTTTAGTGGCGCTCTAGCAGCAAAAAGATTGAAGCTGGCAAGAATAAGCATAGCGAAAGTCATTTTTTTAAACATTGGTGATCTCCTTTTGAATTCTATTTTGTTCAACATAACTATAAATAACAGGCACAATAAATAATGTAATAAGCTCAATGGTCATTCCGCCAAGAATAGGAATCGCCATTGGGCGCATGACTTCTGCGCCGGTTCCACTAGACCACATCACTGGTAGTAACGCTATAACTGTCGTGGCCGTGGTCATAAGAAGTGGTCTAATACGTCTAGACCCTGCTTCGACAATGATATCAAAAAGTTCTGCTGTATTTTGAGGTTTACGACGCGCATGTTCAGATTTAATAAAGCTCATTAAAACAACACCATCATCAACAGCAATACCAAAGAGCGCGATAAATCCGACCCAAACGGCGACAGATGTATTCACTCCAAGAATCCAAAGTAAAATGATTCCACCAGAAGCAGCAACTGGGATTGCTAAAAAGACAATGGCTGCATCTCTAAGTTTTCCAATCCCTAAATAAATGAGGATAAGATTAATAAAAAGAGACAATGGTATGAGCCACATTAATCTTGTGTTAGCTCTTTCTTGATTTTCCCATTGACCGGCCCAAGCGATTGAATACCCGGGTGGTAGTTTTATATTTTTAGAAACCTTTTCTATCCCTTCCTCAACAAAACCAATCGAGTCGCGATCACGAATATTCACCAAAACAGTCGCGCGTTGCAGACCATTTTCAGACTGAATCATGGCAGGACCTGTGACGACCTTAATTTGAGCAAGTTGAGAGATTGGAATATGTGGACCTAGTGGACTTGGTACTAGCACTCGTTTTAATTCTTCAATATCTTCTCTGAATTCTTTTTTATAGCGCATACGAATGGGATAACGTTCACGACCATCATAAAACTGACCAATCGACATTCCACCCACTGCCGTTTGTAGAATTTTATTCACGTCCGCAGAGTTGATACCAAAGCGTGAAGCGGCCATACGATCGATATGAAATTCAACATAGGGTTTACCAACGATCTTTTCAGCATAAACACCGTAGGCACCATCAATTGTTTCGACTTCTTTCGCAACATCTGCGGCCAAACTTTCAAGTTTATCAAGATCAGGACCAAAAATTTTAATACCAATTGGGGTTTTAATTCCAGTTGAAATCATAGCGACACGATTTTCAATGGGAAAGAGCCAAGCGTTTACGAGTCCCGGAACCTGAACCATTTGATCGAGTTCCTCCATAATAGAGTAAATCGTCGTTCCTGAAGGCCATTCGTCGTCTGGCACAAGATTAACCACTGTTTCAAACATGCCTATGGGTGCCGGATCAAGCGCACTTTTAGCACGTCCAAGCTTACCCACAACTTCACGAACAAGTGGATGAGTTGAAATCACTTTATCGGTATGGGCCAAAAGCTCTCTTGCCCTTGTCATTGATATATCTGGAGTCGTTACTGGCATATAAAGAATGCTTCCTTCATTAAGTGAAGGCATAAACTCTTTACCTAGTCTGGTACTGGCAAAGCCACTGATCAAAATCAGAACAGCAGGAATTAATAAAAACTTGCCTCTGTTTTTTAAAACATGGCGAAGCATAGGTTGATAGTATTTAAGAATAAAAATTGAAACTTTATTTTCCTCGATAGGTTTTAGACGTCCCTTAAGAAAAAATGACGATAGCGCTGGAACTAAAACAATCGAAACAATAACTGCCCCAAACATGGCAAGAGTTTTTGCCCATGCAAGAGGACCAAAGAGTTTTCCCTCAGCACCTTGAAGAGCAAACACTGGTAAGAATGTCACAATAGTAGTTAGAACAGCTGTTAAAATTGGTCCTGCCACTTCCCTAGCGGCTTCAACGATGACATCTATTCTCTTTTTAGGATCAGTATTGTTCGCTAATGCAGCGTAAATATTTTCAGTAATAATGATGCCCATATCAACCATTGTTCCAATGGCAATGACTAAACCAGAAAGACTCATAATATTTGAGTCAATTCCTAGTTGATCCATAAAAATAAAACTTATTCCAACACCAAATGGAAGTGTCATTGTTACAAGAAGCGAAGCTCTTAGGTGTAAAAGAAAGAACATGACGACAAAAACAGTAATAATAATTTCTTGAGTAAGAGCGCTGTAAACCGTTCCTAGAGTTTTTTGAATAAGCTCAGTTCTGTCATAAAAAGATTTAATGACAACACCTGGTGGAAGACCGTCTTTAATTTCTTCAAGTCGCTTCTTTACCCCATCAATAACTTCTTGAGGATTGGCGCCATAGCGCATGGTGACGATTCCGCCAACGGCTTCTTGGCCATTTTTATCTAGGGCACCACGCCTAAAGCCAGGCCCAGTGCCAACACTTGAAATATCTCTAACGCGAATAGGAGTTCCATCTTTTACGCCAACAACAACGTTTTCAATATCTTCAAGTGAGCGAAGAAAACCGACTCCGCGAATGACCATCTCGCGCTCACCTTGCTCTATAACTTCAGCGCCAACATCGAGATTACTATTTTGAATTGATTTAATAACTTGAGTAAAATGAACATCATAAGCTAAAAGTTTTCTTGGATCGATATCAACTTGATATTCACGAATGAAGCCGCCAACACTGGCAACTTCACTGACACCACTAACAGATTGTAAATGTAATTTAGCGTAAAAATCTTGAATAGCACGCAGTTCATCAAGGGATTTTTTATCAACGGCATCAGCCGAATTTTCTATGGTGTACATATAAACTTGACCAAGACCAGTTGCATCTGGACCAAGCATAGGAGTAACACCTTCAGGAACAATAGCATCAACACTTGAAAGCTTTTCTAAGATACGAGAGCGCGCCCAGTAAAAATCGATATCATCATTAAAAATAATATAGATCGTCGAGAAACCAAAAGCTGAAGTCCCTCTAATACGCTTAACACCAGGAAGGCCTTGAAGCGCGCTTGATAGAGGGTAAGTGAGTTGTTCTTCGATATCTTTAGGCGAACGTCCTGCCCACTCGCTGAAAACGATTTGCTGATTTTCGCCAATATCAGGGATGGCATCAATTCGAGCTCTATTAAATGAAAATATTGAAAAGACGGCGACCAAAACAAAGATAAGAATAACAAGAACTCTTCTTCTTATGGCGCCTTCAACAAGATTTTGGATCATATTATTCAAGATAGCCACCAAACAGCTGAGCTTGAGCATCTAAAAGGAAGTTCCCTTTTTCTACGATCTTGTCTCCCTCAGTTAAACCTTCTAAAACTTGAATATAGCTTCCAGCGCTATGACCTGTTCTAATCGTTTTAGCTTCAAAGCTTTTTTCACCTGTTTGAATCCAAATAATTTTACGTTTTCCAGTATCAACAACGGCAGATCTTGGAACAACCAACTCACGACTATTTAAATCAACTTGGAGATTTCCATCAGCCACCATCCCGATTTTTAATAAGCCATCTTCATTATCAAGAGTCGCTCTAACTTTAAGCGTTCTCGTTTTTGGATCTATCACAGGTGATACAAAATCAAGCTTACTTTTTAGAACAGTTCCAGGAAGTGCCGAAAATCTTAGGCTTACATCTTGATTATTAGATACGAGTGCGGCATCAACTTCATAAACATCCATTTCAACCCATACGGTTGATAAATCAACCAAATCAAAAAGACTTTGACCCTCTTTAAAATATTTTCCTTTAACAGCATTTCTAGCTGTAACAATTCCGCTAGTTGGTGAATAGATAGTGATCGTTCTTTTAACTTCGCCGTCTTTAAACCACTGCTCTCTTTGGGCTTCACTAATACCCCAATTGGTTAAACGCTCTTCAGATTGGCGAAGAAGATCACGGTAATCTTTACTATTAGGTTGTTTAAGAACCTGTTTTTTTGCAATAACAAATTCTTCCCCAGAAGAAATCAGTGTAGGACTATAGATATCAACGACGGCGTCACCTTTTTTGACAAACTCACCTTCTGACTTGATATAAACCTTCTCTACTCTGCCATCAACACGAAGAGGAATATTACTTTCCTTTTCTTGTGCCTGCATGACACTACCCAAAAGCCTTACGTCTTTAATCATTTGCATGGTTGATACGCTAAAGACCTTTGCATCAAAATGGTTTATTTGCGTATTACTAAGCTTAACTTTTGCCACAACACTATTTGAATCTGTTGAAATCACTTCAACCATTTGTTCACCATCAATTGGACATATTGTTGGAGATGGAGACGTAATCGAAGCATCATCTTTACAAGCATAAAGCTTTGTATCAGTCATTGTGCTCGCTGCAGGCTCATCACTATTTTGCATGACGACTTTGGTTAAGTTCATATGACAAATAGGACATTTTCCAGGCTCACTTTCATGAACTTGAGGGTGCATTGAGCAGGTATAATAAGAATGCTCAGCATGCTCTTTCACTGCTTCGCTCTTAGCTTCATGCTCCGAATGATCTGAACAGCCAAAGAGAAAAAGAGAAATTAATATAAGATATTTCATTGGATCACCATGTCGCTATTCCATAATTTTTGCTGAATATAATTTTCAGAAAGCTTTGCTTCCAATTCATTGGCCCTAAGTTCAATTTCTTGAAGTCTTAACTCCGACT